>Ga0213859_10000684_pt1 | contig 15412 bp, 17 predicted proteins | sample PICome_2_FD_160133 | JGI IMG/M metagenome (GOLD analysis project Ga0213859, IMG submission 160133) | Coastal seawater microbial communities near Pivers Island, North Carolina, United States - PICO304 | ecosystem: Environmental > Aquatic > Marine > Coastal | place: USA: North Carolina... | reverse complement strand
CATGCACTCCTGGCACTTCGACCACCATTGACATTGGTGGATCTAACGAAACAGTCAACGTTGTAGCATGGGATGCTGGTAATAAGATCCTTGAGATCGAGCTTCCTGCTGGTGGTGTTACTGGTATCATTGATGAAGATGATGTCATCACTCAGGGCACTAACACTGCTGCTGTTGCAGCAAATGGTATTGAGCGTCGTCTCTATGTTGGTCTTGATTCTGGTAGTATCAAGTTTGCTGCTAACGATGTTGTTGCTGACACCAACTCCACCAACGTAACCGTTTCTTCCGTAAGAAATGAGTATGCTGAGCGTGAGTATCTCCCTGGCTCTAAGTGGATCAACGTTGCTGGTCGTCCTGGCACTTCCCTCTATGCTAACAACGTCGGTGGTACCAACGATGAATTGCACATCCTTGTCGTTGACATTGACGGTGAAATCACTGGCAACCCTGGCACAGTCCTTGAGCGTTTCGTCGGTGTTTCTAAAGCATCTGATGCTAAGTCTACTGTCGGTGAAGTCAACTACTACAAGACTGTAATCAAGCAACGCTCCGAGTATCTCTGGTGGGGATCTCATGAGACTGCTGCTTTTGCTGGCACTGCTGGTAACGCTGCAGCTGGTGATTGGGGTGCAAGTGCAATCAACCGTCGCTTCAACCTCCTCCGCTCTGCAGATGGCACAACTTCCTATCCTGCTGGTTCAACCACCGTTGGATCTAAGAATAACGCTACATTCTACTATCGTCTTGGTCAATCTACTAGCGCAGGTGCAACATATAGCATCTCTGGCGGCACTTACGGTGTCTCCAACACTCTAATCGGTGAATCTTATGATCTGATTTCTGACCCCGAGTCTCAGACCATTGACTTTATCCTCTCTGGTCCTGCAGGTGGCGACGATGCATCTGCAATTGCAAAAGTTACCGTCATCACCAACATCCTTGAGTCTCGTAAAGACTGCCTTGGTTTCTTCTCTCCTAAGAGATCCGATGTTATTGGTATTACCAGTGGCGACATTATCGTAAGAAACATGGTCAATTACTTTGATCAACTGCCTAGCACCAACTATGCGGTCTTCGATAGTGGTTACAAGTACATCTACGATAAGTATTCTGACGTTTATCGCTACGTCCCCTGCAATGGTGACATGGCTGGTCTAGTCTTGAATACTGCAAACGTAGCAGAGCCTTGGTTCTCTCCTGCAGGTTTCGCTCGCGGTGTCCTGAGAAATGCAGTTAAAGTTGCATTCTCTCCCAATAAGACACAGCGCGACACACTGTATGCAGCAAGAATCAACCCCATTGTTTCCTTCCCTGGTCAAGGTGTTGTCCTCTTCGGTGATAAGACTGCACAAGGATTCGCTTCTGCATTCGACAGAATCAACGTCCGTCGTCTCTTCCTCGTTATCGAGAGAGTCATCGGCACTGCTGCTAAGACTCAACTCTTTGAGCAGAATGATGAAGCACAACGCACACTCTTCACCAACATCGTTGAGCCTTACCTCCGTGATGTCCAAGGTCGTAGAGGTGTTACTGACTTCCTCGTCAAGTGCGATGAGTCCAACAACCCTCCCGATGCAGTTGACCGTGGCGAATTCTACGCTGAGATCTTCGTCAAGCCCACGCGCACTATCAACTACATCACGTTGACCTTCGTTGCTACTCGCACGGGCGTTAGCTTCGCTGAAGTCGCTAACTGATAACTTTGGGGTCCGCAAGGACCCCTCAAAAAATTCATTTAACTAAATATAAACGACGGAGGCATTAGAAAAAAATGGCTATTAGAGGCACACTAGACGACTTTAAAGCGAGTATCGTAAATGATTTTGCTCGCCCTAATCTATTCCAGGTAGACCTGGCATTCCCCACTGGGATTATTAACGACGCATCCCTGACTAACCTGGGTAAGTTTACTGTTAGAGCAGCAAACCTCCCCGCTTCTCAGATCGGTGTTATCGAAGTACCTTTCAGAGGTCGTGTCCTCAAGATCGCAGGTGACCGCACCTTCGAACCTTGGACAATCACCATCATGAATGACACCAAATTCACTCTGCGTAACGCATTTGAATTGTGGGCAAACAGCATTCAAGCAGCAAACGAAAACTTCACTGCTGCTGGCACTCTCGGTGATGCTTCTGACTCGACTGGTTACTTCTCTGACATGAGCGTCCATCAGTTGTCCCGTGACCTGAAGGATTCGGATTCACCTCAAGTCCTCAAGTCCTACAGATTCTACAACGTATTCCCCAGCAGCGTATCTGCTATTGATTTGGATTACGGCAACAACGATGCAGTTGAAGAATTCACCGTTGAGCTTCAAGTCCAATACTGGGCACCAGTTAGTGCAGTTGGCAACCCCTGATTCAAAACTACCTAAATAGTCCAGGGATTACGTTAATAATATAATGGCATCACAGATTTTTGGTTTTTCACTGGAGCGTGCAAAGAAGGTCCCCAAGGGACCTTCTTTCGTGCAAAAGGATAACTTAGATGGATCACTACCAGTATCAGGTGGTGGTTATTACGGATACACTGTCGATATGGATGGTGTTGTACGTAATGAATATGAGTTGATCTCTCGTTATAGGGAGATGGTTTTGCAACCAGAATGTGATAGTGCGGTTGATGATATTGTCAACGAAACTATTTGTGGTAATTTTGACGACGTGCCTGTCGCAGTAGAATTATCCAACCTAAAGCAATCTGAAAAAATCAAGAAACTCATTAGAGAAGAGTTTGATGAGATCCTTCGTCTTCTTGATTTTGAGAATCGCTCGTATGAGATCTTCCGTCGCTGGTATGTGGACGGGAGACTTTTTTATCATAAGGTAATCGATCCAGATAATCCTCGTGCTGGTCTGGTCGATCTGCGCTACATTGACCCTCGTAAGATTCGCAAGGTTAGTGAGCGTGAGCAAAAGCGTCCTGAGCAACTACGCAATATGAATGTCAATGAGGCATTGACCTCAAAGTCGGCAGACTATTTTGTGTTTGATCCTAAAGGTTTGAAGAATTCTTCAACCAATCAGGGCATGAAGATTGCTCCAGATTCTATTTGCTACTGCCACTCTGGCATCATGGATCTCAACAAAAACATGGTGCTGTCTCATCTTCACAAAGCAATCAAAGCGGTAAACCAACTCCGTATGATTGAAGACTCTCTGGTTATCTACCGTTTGAGTAGAGCACCCGAGCGTAGAATTTTCTACATTGACGTTGGTAATCTTCCCAAGAATAAGGCAGAGCAATATCTGCGCGAAGTCATGGGTCGCTATCGTAATAAACTAGTATACGATGCCAACACTGGCGAGATCAAAGACGACAAGAAGTTTATGTCCATGTTGGAAGACTTCTGGCTTCCTCGTCGTGAAGGTGGTAGAGGTACAGAAATCACTACTCTTCCTGGCGGTCAAAACTTAGGTGAGTTGGAAGACGTTAAGTATTTCCAGAAGAAACTGTATAAGGCACTCAATGTTCCCTCGTCTCGTCTAGAAACAGAAACTACATTTAACATCGGTCGCGCAGCAGAGATCACTCGTGACGAAGTTAAGTTTCAGAAATTTGTTGCTCGTCTTCGCAAGCGTTTCTCCGAATTGTTTGTAGATCTGCTGAAGACTCAACTCGTCCTCAAGGGTATTTGCTCTCTTGAAGAATGGGATGAAATGAAGGAGCACATTCAATTTGATTTCATTGCTGATAACTACTTCACTGAATTGAAGGAGATTGAAATCCGCAATGAAAGAATGAATCAAGTTGCTACAATGGATCCATTCGTCGGCAAGTATTTCTCTCTAGAGTATATGCGTCGTCAAGTGCTCAAGCAAACTGATACTGAGATCAAAGAAATTGACAAACAAATTAAAGATGAGATTGCCGCAGGTCTTGTACTTGATCCAGCAGCGCAAATGGATCCCACTATGGCTGCTGGCGGTGAAATGCCCCCTGAAGAAGGAGCAGCACCAGCAGTAGAAGGTCCTGATGAAGCGGAGATGCAACAGGGCGAAATCTAAGTTTGATAAATAACTCTATATAATTAGGATTTATTATGCCTTCCGATATCGCGCAAGAAATTGTTGATAAAATTTTTGGCGACTCCAAACAGGACGCCATGGATTCTGTAAATGATGCTCTTGCCTCTAAGACTATGGATTTGATTCAAGCAAAGAAGCTTGAGTTTGCTGCATCTATGGGATTTAATCTCGATGACACTGGTCAAGATGCTGCCGATGCTGTTGCCGACGCTCTACCCGATGGCACTGAAGCACCTGAAGATGTTGAAGTTGACGGAAGATTGCCTCAAGATCCTCCCGAGGAAGATGAGGTAGAAGTTGAAACCGAAGAAACCCCAGATACAGAAGAGGAAACAACAGATGAAACTGATCAGTGAAGAAGTAGCACAGGTAGATTTTCTCACCGAAGAAGTTGATGGCAAGAAGCGTCAATTTATCGAAGGTGTATTCCTACAAGCGGAAGTAAAAAACCGTAATGGGAGAATGTATCCTGTCAAGACTCTCGCTAGAGAAGTTGCTAAATATGATGAAAGTTACATTCAAAAAGGACGTGCTCTTGGTGAGTTGGGTCACCCCGATGGTCCCTCAATTAACCTAGATCGCGTTTCTCATAGAATCGTTTCCCTTAAACAGGAAGGCAATAACTTCATCGGTAAAGCACAAATCTTGGAAACCCCTATGGGTAAGATCGCTAAGAATTTGCTAGATGAAGGCGTAAAGTTGGGTGTCTCCTCCAGAGGCATGGGATCCCTCATTAAAAAAGAGGGTTGCAACGTTGTTGCAGATGACTTTATGCTTGCCACTGCTGCTGATATTGTTGCAGATCCTTCTGCTCCTGACGCATTTGTCGATGGAATTATGGAAGGTAAAGAGTGGGTTTGGGATAATGGAATCCTGAAAGAGTCTGCGGTCGCTGAGATCAAGGACGAAATAGACCACGCAACTCTAATCAACTTGCAAGAGCGCAAAATTTCCGCGTTTGAGCAGTTTTTGAAGAGTTTGTAATTTATAAATAAACATAGACAAACAAATGCTTAACGGAGATTATCAAATGTCTGAGACCCTCGACAAAGAGCTAGATTCAATGGAAGAAGTGAGCGAAGGCTCTAACGCAGTCACCAAGGATGCAAAGCCTGGCGAAAAAATGGACACCTCCAAAGGTGGTGCCAAGAAAGTAATCAGTGTTGACACTGATTCGATGGAAGGTGCAAAAGGCACCAAGAATGCTGGCGCTTCTGCAGCTGGTACAGTCAAGCACGTTGGCGATGGTGGTCACACCACTAAGCCCTCTGCTGCATCCGCTAAAATGGAGGACGTAGAAGATGGCGAAGAAGAGACAATCGCTGAAACCAAGTACGACTTTACTCAGGATGTTGACGCTCTTGTCGCTGGTGAAGACCTCTCAGAAGAATTCAAAGAACGTGCAGTAACGATCTTTGAAGCAGTAGTAACTGAGAAGGTTAATGCTGAGGTCGCTCAGATCCAAGAAGCATTTGAAGCTACTCTTACCGAAGAGGTAGAGAGCATCAAAACAGAATTGGCCGAGAAGGTAGATGACTATCTCTCATATGTTGCTGAGATTTGGATGAAGGAAAATCAACTCCAGATCGAGCACGGTATCAAGAATGAGATTTCCGAATCTTTCTTCAACGGCCTAAAAGATCTCTTTATTGAGCACAATATGAGTGTGCCCGAAGAGAAATTCAACCTGCTTGACGGCATGGTTGGAGAGCTTGATGAGATGGAAGCTAAACTCAACGAGCAAATCGACGCCAACGTCCAACTCAATAAGAGAATCGGACATTATACCAAAATGGAAATTGTGAACGAGTGCGCTGCAGGTCTCGCAGAGACCCAGAAGGAGAAGCTCGCTTCTCTCGCAGAGGGTGTTGAGTTTGAAACTGAAGACGATTTTCGTAAGAAGATCGAAACCATCAAGGAATCTTACTTCACTCGCAAGGTAGTTGCTGAAACAGCGACAGATCCTACCGAGGATAACGGAGGTGAGCCCCTTGTAGAAAACACTACATCTCAGTCTATGTCGAAGTACGTAGACGCCCTTAAGATGTGGTCTAAATGATTATTCGTAAAATCAACTACTTTTTTTAAAACGGAGAAAACCAAAAAATGGCATTCGCATCCTTACAAGAAAAGTGGGCACCCGTTCTAGAGCATGAATCTTGCGAAAAGATTCAGGACTCCTATAAGAAAGGCGTAGTCGCACAACTTCTTGAAAACCAAGAGAGAGCAATCGCTGAGGAAGGCAAGATCCTCACCGAGACTCTTCAAACCACAGGTTACACACAAGCTAGCTCGGACACTGGTCCTGTTGCTGGTTTCGACCCCGTTCTGATCTCCTTGATCAGACGCTCCATGCCTCAGCTAATCGCTTATGATATCGCTGGCGTCCAGCCCATGACTGGTCCTACTGGCCTTATCTTCGCAATGCGTACCAACTATGGCGCAGAGCGTAACCCCGCAGCATCTGGCTACGATGAAGCATTCTTCAACGAGCCCAACGCTGGCTTCTCTGGCGGTCCTGGCACCTACGATCCTGGTGCATCTTCTTCTACCGATAACGACGCAGAAGGCAACAACCCTGGTCTCCTCAATGACAGCCCCGCTGGCACCTATGAGCAGACTGGTGATGCAACTGGCATGACCACCGCTACAGTTGAAGCACTTGACGACTCTGCTTCTGGCACCGCTTTCCGTGAGATGGGCTTCTCGATCGAGAAGGTCACCGTCACCGCAAGAGCACGCGCCCTGAAGGCAGAATACAGCATCGAAATGGCACAGGATCTCAAGGCGATCCATGGTCTAGATGCTGAGCAAGAGCTCGCTAACATCCTCTCGACTGAGATCCTCGCTGAGATCAACCGTGAAGTTGTTAGAACCATCTACACCAACGCTGTTGCAGGTGCTCAAAACAACACCGCTAACGCAGGTATCTTCGACCTCGACGTTGACTCCAACGGTCGCTGGTCTGTTGAGAAATTCAAGGGTCTTCTCTTCCAAATCGAAAGAGATGCAAACGCAATCGGTCATCAGACTCGTCGCGGGAAGGGCAACATCCTGATCGCTTCTGCTGATGTCGTCTCTGCTCTCGGTATGGCAGGCGTCCTTGACTACACCCCTGCTCTTGCTGGTAACAACGGTCTCGTCCCCGATGACAACTCCAGCACCCTGGTCGGCACCCTCAACGGTCGTATCAAGGTCTATGTTGATCCCTACTCTGCAAACGTAAGCGACAAGCACTACTACGTTGCAGGTTATAAGGGCACCAGCCCCTATGACGCAGGTCTCTTCTATTGCCCCTACGTCCCCCTCCAGCAGGTTCGTGCAATCAACCCTGACACCTTCCAGCCCAAGATCGGCTTCAAGACTCGCTACGGCATGGTCTCGAATCCCTTCGCTCAAGGTCTCACCCAGGGCAGCGGCGCTCTCACCGCTAACACCAACCGTTACTATCGTCGTGTGCAGGTTGCTAACCTCATGTGATGACAGTTACATAAACTCTAAAGACCCTTCGGGGTCTTTTTTTTATGCCTAGGTATAAACTCGTAGGCATAAATTTTGTTTAAGACAATACACTATATGTCAGGAAACTAATATAATTAGTAACAGAATTATGTGAGGTGGAAAAATGATCCCTAATCTCTACAACTTTATTATGAATACAAATTATAAGGTGAGATCATGCACAACATCACATCTCGCAATCAGTTAGACGAGTGGCGACACTTTGAAGATACAATCGATAAATGTGACATCGAAATGCAAAAACTAAATGACTATTACGAATGCCTGATTGAATGCGACCTATTAAATCAGTCTCAATGCAAACGCATCTGTAGGAGAATGCTTATGTCATAAATAATAATCCGTGTGAAGGAAGTGGAAGTAAGGGGGTCTTCGGACCCCCTTCTTCTTTGTCTAAATACTTGAAATAGTATGATGCTCTATGGCAAAAATTGAGATGATTAGCTCAGACCAATTTATTGGGATGTGGCATACTGATTATGATACTGATGATCTGATTGAATACTGGAGGTATCAAGACAAGTGCGGGTCTACATTTAGGAGACATGGCACTTGGGGAGATAAACCAGGACCACATAAGCGCAAAGATACTTGTCTAGCAACTGAAGATTTCATGCTTGACCACCAGTGTGGTTACAAGTATGTGAGAGAATATAATGATATTGTTGGTAGTTGCCTAGAAGAATACATCGAAGTATATGAGCACCTTCTTTGCTACAGATATCAACAGGTATATCTAAATGTGCAAAGGACTCTACCCAGAGAAGGGTATCATAGTTGGCATACTGAAGATGCCAGCATGGGTGCTAATCGCAGAATTATGGCAACAATGATGTATCTTAATGATGACTTTGATGGTGGGGAAACAGAATTTCTGTATCAATCACTGCGAGTCAAACCAGTAAAGGGCATGGTCTTGATCTGGCCAGCAGGATTCACACACGTACATAGAGGCAATCCTCCTTTGAATGGAGAGAAGTTTATCTCTACATCATGGTTAGAAAATATCAACGCATAACATGGCAAACTGGTATAACGAGCAACTAACTAACAGAAACTTTCTGTCACCTATCGGATTCCTTTTTACGCTAGAAAAAGCGAGAAAGGCAGCGTATCTATGTCAGAGTGCATCGATCCCTTCGTTGTCTCTAGGCAATGTTGATATTCCTACAAGAGGTCTGGTACCTATTCCTATAGAAGGTAATGTGCAGTATGGCACATTCGAGATGGAGTTTATTGTAGATGAAGATCTCAAAAACTACATGGAGTTGCACAACTGGATCAGAGGATTGGGTGCTCCTCAGAGTATTGATGATAGAATTAACTTTAAGAATGAATACAAGAAAGATGATATCTCAGATTATCGCTATTCGGATGCTACACTACTTGTATTGAATAATAACAATCTTGCTAATTTTGAGGTAGTATTTAAAAATCTATGGCCAACAGAGTTGAGCACATTGAATTTTGATGTCACAGGATCTGATAATGATTTCTTTACAGCAACCTGCACATTCAAGTATACTATTTACGAAATTAGAAATGTCAACAGCAGCACTAGAAGATGATAGAATGGAAGCAATACATGTTGGATCACTTTGTCCTCACTCCTGAAGAGAGATCTCTTTTAAAAGAAGGACCTAAAAGTTTAGCACAAGCATGGCACTTACAAGCACTAAAGTATCGTTATGAATCTGGAAAGTTTTCAAGAGATGTGGAAGAAGGATAGTGTCATTGACAATGACCTATACTGTGAAGAGTCCACCAAAATTCCACAACTCCATATGAAATACATGGAGTTTTTTAATACCTATTCTCTTATGAAACGAGAGAGGGAATTAGATTACAATCAACTAATCAAAGAGAAGTGGTTATACTACAAAGGTAAAGCACCTTCATCTGTATACAAAGAGATGCCATTTGATCTCAAACTTACAACAAAGGAAGAGATCTCAATGTTTATTGATGCAGATGAAGACATCAGGAAACTGCAATATAAGATTGCATACATAGATCAGACTCTAGCGTTTCTTGAAAGTGTGCTGAGACAAATTAACAACCGCACATATCAAATTAAAAATGCTATTGAGTGGGAGAAATTTAAGAGTGGTTTCTAATGAATTATGGTCTCTTCTACAAGCAAGTCTCTTTCAATAAAGAATCGATAGCAACAGTACAGAAAGCAATTGCAACTGCCACACTAGAGTGGGAAACAGGAAGATTATATAACCAAGAAAGTGGCACAAAAAGACTGACCGACGTGGCATGGGTGAGAGATAAAAATCTCTTGTCCATGCTTTTGCGTATGGTAAAACAAATCAATAAAGCAGCACATTGGAATCTAAACATCACTGGCGTAGAACCTGTGCAGTTTGGATCTTATGGTGAAGGTGGATTCTATGACTGGCATATGGATCAACATCCAAAGATAATGAATGGTGTTGTGAGAAAAATAAGTATGTCTCTCTTTCTCAATGAAGACTACGAAGGAGGCGAGTTTGATTTGGAGATATATAAACCAGGGGATACACAAAGGTTTGTTACTATCAAACCCAAAAAGTATTCCGCAGTTTTCTTTCTAGCAGATCAATGGCATAGGGTTCGTCCTGTCACTGCTGGACATAGAAAATCCCTTGTAGCATGGTTTTATGGACCGCCTTATGTTTGATTTGAAGATTAGAAAGAAGAATGAAGTATACCTTAAGGTCGAAGCAGAACCACACATCAATTATGAATTAGCAGACTTCTTTACTTTTGAAGTTGAGTCTGCAAAATTCATGCAGAAGAATAAAAGATTCAAAGGGTGGGATGGAAAAATCCGCTTATATTCCCCAGGGACAGGAGAGATCTATGTTGGTCTCATCGACTATCTCTTGGACTGGGCGGATGAAAGGGGATACAAATATGAAATGGAAGAGTGTAAATTCTTTGGGCATCCTCTAGCAGAGAATGATCTAATTACTCCCCAAGGTGTAGCAGGATTTGTGAAGTCTCTACACTTACCGTTTCCTGTGAGGGACTATCAGTATAAAGCAATCTATGAAGCTTTAAAGTATAATAGGCGTTTATTGCTATCGCCAACAGCATCAGGCAAGTCGTTAATGATTTATGCATTGGTGAGATACCATGTCAATTTGAATAGGAATATTCTAATCGTAGTCCCAACCACTTCTCTTGTCGAGCAGATGTATAAGGACTTTGAGGAATATGGATGGGTGGCGTCCGAATATTGCCACAAAATATATGCGGGGCAGGAAAAATACACGGATCATCAAGTAGTAATTACCACTTGGCAATCTATCTATAAGGAACCTCGTAAGTGGTTTGACAGGTTTGACGTAGTGATCGGTGACGAGGCGCACCTTTTCAAGGCTAAATCTCTTACTTCTCTGATGGGCAAGTTGCATGAGTGTAAGTATCGTATCGGATTTACTGGCACACTAGACGGAGCAAATGTAAATCAACTCGTGCTAGAAGGAGTGTTTGGTAGATGCTCTCAGGTGACTCGCACAAAAGAGTTGATGGAAGCAGGGCACGTTGCCAAACTCAAAGTCAAGATTGTATTACTCAAACACGAAGAAAAAATCTTTGAGGGATATCAGGATGAGATATCTTATTTAGTTGAGCATGATTCAAGAAACAGATTCATCCGCAATCTAGCATGTGATCTCAAGGGAAACACGCTAGTGCTATTCAACTATGTGGATCGTCATGGTATCCCCCTGTACGAGATGATAAATAGTTACACGGACAAACCTGTGCATTTAGTCCACGGGGGTGTTGACGTTGATGATCGAGAAGATATTCGTCTTCTCACTGAGCAATCTGATAATACAATTATTATTGCATCATACGGCACCTTCTCCACAGGTATCAACATTAAAAAATTACATAATGTGATCTTTGCATCTCCTTCTAAATCTAGAGTCCGTAACCTACAATCTATTGGTCGTGTCTTAAGAAAAGGAGAAAACAAAGCACAAGCTACACTCTATGATATCGCAGACGATATATCGACTGATCGCGGTAACAACTACACACTCAATCATTTAATGGAAAGAGTGAAGGTCTACAACCAAGAAAAATTTCAGTATGAAATCGCAGAGGTAAAGGTAAAATCCTATGATCAATTACGCACGACATGACGAAGAATTCTACGGAATTTTTAAATTAAATAATGGCGAAGAAGTCGTTGGCAAAGCAATCCTTACAGAAGACAATGGTGAAACATTAGTGTTTCTCCAAGATCCTGTAACTATTGAAACTTTTACGAAAGAATTGGATGATGGCAAAGTTGCCAGAGGGATGGGATTCTCTCACTGGATGCAAATGAGTGATGAAGATTTCTTTATCATCAGAGAAAGAGATATTGTATCTCTCGCGTCTCTGGCATCCGAGTATGTCATGATGTATGAAGCGTACATCGCTGGAGAAGAAATTAAAGCAAACAAACCTGACGAGCGTAAAAAAGTCTCTCCTGATGAAGAGATGGGATATAGAGGCACTGTTGCTGATGCCCGAAAGTTATTTGAAAGAATCTATAAAAATCCTTCTCAACCCTGACAGTGTTATTCTATAGAGAATTGACAACTTTGTCAAGTGTGTTATAATGACAACATGTGATAGACAAACATATGGTAAGACCTCCAATGAAAAAGAAACAACACTATGTTAATAATCAGGAGTTTCTTGCCGCTCTAATTAAATACAAAGATGAGGTTGCCATTGCAGAAGCAAGAGGACTGCCGAAACCTAAAGTAAATAATTACATCGGCGGGTGCTTCCTCAAGATTGCAACACACCTATCTTACAGACCAAACTTCATCAACTACATGTACAAGGATGATATGGTCTGTGATGGTATTGAGAATTGTATTCAATATATTGACAACTTCGATCCCTCTAAATCTAAGAATCCGTTTGCATACTTTACACAGATTGTATACTATGCATTCCTAAGACGTATCGCTAAAGAGAAAAGACAACTTGATATCAAGGAAAAGATCCTTGAGAAATCTGGTTACGATGAAGTCTTCTCGGTTGACGGAGACGGCGGAGCAGAGTATAATCAGATCAAGTCTCGTATTGCGATCAATAACAAACGATGAAGATACTGCTCATTACCGACCAGCACTTTGGAGTGCGTAACGATAATCAAGCATTCATCAATCTATACAAGAAATTTTACAACCAAATTGTTATTCCTTTTCTAAAGGCATCTAAAATCTCGATGGTGATTGCGTTGGGTGATACCTTTGATCGGAGAAGGTCCATTAACTTCATGTCTCTAAACGAGGCAAAGGAAATGTGGTTTAATCCTCTTGAGGAAATGGGTGTGCGTATGCACATGTTGACGGGTAATCATGATATCTATTACAAGAATACCCTAAGGATCAATGCCCCTAGAGAGTTACTTGGAGAATACGGCAATGTCACAGTCCATGACAGTCCTGCCACTGTTAACTTTGACGGTTGTGATATACTTCTTCTTCCTTGGATATGTGATGACAATAGAGATCGAGCATTCGATGCGATTACAAACAGTCCTGCTGATGTCTGCATGGGTCATCTTGAGCTTAATGGTTTTGAGGCTCATCCTGGGCATGTGATGCAGTCTGGTATGGACTCGTCAGTCTTCTCTAAATTTAAAAAGGTATTCAGTGGACACTATCATATGAAGTCCACCAAGGGTAACATAAACTATCTGGGTAATCCTTATCAACTGTATTGGAATGACTACGGATGTAAGAGAGGATTCCATGTCTTTGATACTGATACGTTGAAGACTACCTTCTATCGTAATCCATTTGACATGTTTACGAAAATCAATTACAATGATGGCATGGATGTGCCAGACAATTTGGAAGGCACGTACGTAAAACTTATCGTTGAAGAAAAGGGTGATAATGCCAATTTCGATTACAACGTTAAACTCCTCCAAGATATTGGATTAGCAGATCTAAAAATTATTGAGGATCTGTCTGTTGAAACGGGTGCTGAGGTTATGGAAACCGAAGACACTTTAACCCTCTTGGATAAATACATAGATGAGATCGACCTTAGGGTAGACTCGAATAACGTCAAAAACATTATGAGGTCACTCTACATAGAAGCTTGCGAAATCTAATGTTTATTCTCACAGACAAAAATACTGGTGGTGTTTATGCGGTCACTAATAAAGACCAAATAAAAACTGTGCAAGTATTTGAGCAAGAGGATGATGCAATAAGATATAACGATCTTCTTGTAGCAGATGGATATAATGAAGAGTTAGAGATAATGGAAGTTGACCCTGCCATCGTTGCTGCAAACTGTGGTAAGTACAACTACTATTACACAATTATTGGTAAAGATGAGTTTGTTATTCCCCCCACATGATCTTATTTGATACTATTCGTTGGAAGAATTTTCTTTCGACAGGTGACCAGTGGACTGAAGTCAAGTTTGACGAAGCCAACTCAACCCTTATTATCGGACAGAATGGTGCTGGTAAGTCCACCATTCTAGACGCACTGTGTTTTGCGTTATTTAATAAACCCTTTCGTAAGATCAACAAACCTCAACTTGTAAACTCTATTAACGAAAAGGGTTTGAAAGTAGAAGTCTGTTTTAGTATTGGACCAGACGACTACAGAGTATTCCGTGGAATCAAACCAACAGTCTTCGAGATTTACAAAAACAACAAACTTGTCGATCAAGACGCAGCCGCTAAAGACACTCAGAAATACCTTGAGCAGTCTGTACTTAAACTTAACTACAAGTCTTTCACTCAGGTTGTTATTCTCGGCAGTAGCACTTTTGTGCCTTTTATGCAGCTTGCTGCTGCTCATCGAAGAGAGGTTATCGAAGATCTTCTAGACATCGGTATCTTCTCTCAAATGAATACACTGCTCAAAGATAAACTCCGAGCAGCACAAAACTCCAGTAACGATTGCCAACATCTGTTGGAATTGTCTAATCAAAAATTATCTTCTCAGAAGAAACTTATAGATTCATTACAACAAGTTAATGATAAGTATCTCAATGAAAAGGAAGATAAAATAAACAGCAACCAATTATTGATTAACGATACTCAAGTTAAACTTACCGAGAAGCAAAAGCAACTTGGCATGGTAGAGTTTGACGTGACTGAATATAATCGTGTTAAGAATGATGTTTCAAAATTCAAGCAAGACAAAGCAGTCAAAAAGTCTGACATTAAGAGACTTATTGGAGACGTTAAGTTTTTTGAAAATCATAGTGATTGTCCTACTTGTGGACAAAGTATTCAAGATGACTTCAAGGAAAAACAAATTGAATCTCTGAGTGATCGGGGTAGTGTCATTACAAAAGAAGTGTGGGGCATTGAGAAGGAGATTGATAGACTGACATCACAACTTACTGAGTTGGATGAAAAGTCTTCTCAGGCACATGAGATGAGAAGTGAAATCAATATCATGGAAAGAGAGATTGTACGTCTTGAGTTTGAAAACCTTGAGATTCAAAAGCAACTCATTGCCCACAATGAAAATCATCAAGGTATCGATGATGCAACATCACACTTAAAAACACTAGAGGCAGAGCATGATAAAAATGTTGGACAGTGTGCATCCATCAGTAGAAAGATCGATGAATATCAAGTTGTCTCTTCTCTGCTAAAAGACAGTGGTATCAAAAGTCAGATTATCAAGAAATACATTCCAGTCTTTAATCAACTGATCAATAAATACCTACAGTCGATGGACTTCTATGTCAACTTCACGCTTGACGAGGAGTTTAACGAGGTTATTAAGAGTCGCTTCAGGGATGAATTTAGTTATGCTTCGTTTTCTGAAGGGGAGAAACAAAAGATCGACTTAGCACTTTTGTTTACCTGGCGA
>Ga0213859_10000683_pt1 | contig 15420 bp, 17 predicted proteins | sample PICome_2_FD_160133 | JGI IMG/M metagenome (GOLD analysis project Ga0213859, IMG submission 160133) | Coastal seawater microbial communities near Pivers Island, North Carolina, United States - PICO304 | ecosystem: Environmental > Aquatic > Marine > Coastal | place: USA: North Carolina... | reverse complement strand
TTGTCCGGGGCAGTGATCGTCACGACGCCACAGGACATTGCATTGCTCGACGCACGCAAGGGCATCGAGATGTTTCAAAAAGTTGAGGTGCCTGTCCTCGGCTTAATCGAAAATATGGCGGCCTACGTTTGCTCGTCTTGCGGACATATTGAACCCCTGTTTGGCGAGGCCGGCGGGCAAAACCTCGCTCAACAGTATGGCGTGCCACTCTTGGGGCAAATTCCGCTGGACAGAGCGATTCGCGAGTATGCCGATCAGGGTAATCCCATTGTCTGCGCCGATCCGGAGGGTGCGGTGGCCGGCGTCTATCACGCCGCGGCGCGAGAGCTGATGGCCGCATTGGGGCAGCAACAGCCGGCGTCCGCGCCGATTATCAGCATGGGTGATTAAGCGAGGCGAATGCGCCCGGCAACAGCAGGAGAAACACAGTGAGTATTAAGTCAGACAAATGGATCCGCCGTATGGCTGAGCATGAGGGCATGATTGAGCCGTTTGCTCCCGATCAAGTTCGGATGGACGGTGATCGACGTCTGATTTCTTATGGCACATCCAGTTACGGCTACGACGTCCGATGCTCGCGGGAGTTCAAGGTCTTCACCAACATCCACTCGGCGACGGTTGATCCCAAGCATTTTGACGAGGACAGCTTCGTCCACGTTGAGGGAGACGTCTGTGTGATTCCGCCCAACTCTTTCGCACTGGCCTGCACGGTGGAGTATTTCCGAATCCCCCGCAACGTGCTGACGATCTGCCTCGGTAAATCGACTTATGCCCGCTGCGGCATCATTGTTAATGTCACGCCGCTCGAGCCCGAGTGGGAAGGGCACGTGACGCTGGAGTTCTCCAATACCACGACGCTACCGGCAAAAATCTACGCCAATGAGGGCGTGGCGCAGATGTTGTTTTTTGAATCTGACGAGGTGTGTGAAACCAGCTATGCCGATCGCGGTGGAAAGTATCAGGGGCAGCGCGGGGTGACCTTGCCGAGAGCATAAACGAGCTCATCTCATGGCATGGCAGTGTGGCAATGTGTGCGGACTGCCGGAGCAAGTTGATGTTGCCGCAATGCTTTGTGACTTGACGCTGCCGCAGCGATTTGTGAGTCGCACAGCAGTGATACTTGAGTAACGTTGCGGCGAATCTTTGATGGCGCTGACTAATACCCATATTGTGTGCGATGTCGCCGCGGCGGATCCATTAGGGTTCGATTTAACTGTTTGACGTCAGGCCGTGGTTTGGCGCGGTGCCTTAATGCCGGTCAATGCCGCTTAATGCCCGGTTACGGGTTTGCCTTCAACCGACGCACTTTGCAGGCGGATGACGGTCTTCGAGCCATCCTCGACATGCTCGGTTCGCACCATGAGGAAATCGTGATCGGTGGCTAACCAGGCGTCCGAGCTCCGTTCAGACGGGTCATCATGGCGCAAGCGGTAGTGGACCGTATTTAGCGTGCCGACCTCTGTCTCCAGCGAGCCCGTTTCTACCAGATCAAAGTGCTTCAGCTTAATGCGCGGGCCGTCGATGATCGAGAGCGAGATCCGTTCGGGCGGTGTCTCTGCGAGTAGCAGTTTAAGGCGCATCTGCTCTTGTTGACTCAACCGGTCCAGCACGTCGGGCGACCATGGATGCTCGGTCCACTCTTTCTTCTTCAGGCTCCTTATGGTGTTGTTCGCAGGATCAAAGTGCACCTCGCGTCGCCGTTTACTCACGCCGCCCAGCTGGTAGACAAATTCCTCACCGATGATTTGCTCGCCCTCCAATGTGAAATGCGAGTCCTCATTCAAGCTCAGCATGAATGTTTTACCGGCCTGACTTAAGTGAAATCGATCGCCCTCGCGAGTCAGGCTGCGATTGAGCGTGACCGACAAACCGATCACCTTGGTGGTATAGACTGCTTCATAGAGGGATAGCTCGTCAGCGCTGACTGTTGCCAGCGGCGCGCTCAGGAGTAGCCCGGCCAATACTGAGGTGGCGAGCCGTGCCGCGTTTTGTCTCACTCTGACACCCATTGCTGTCCGGTCGGCGGTAAGGCGGTTCCGTCCAGATACAGTGTGCCTGACCTGAACTGTAGCCGCTCGCTGAGATGCCATTCAATGGCCGTGGGGTAGATCTCATGCTCTACCTGCAAAACCCGCGCCGCTAGCGAATCTGCATTGTCACCCGGCTGGACCGCGACCTTCGCTTGTAGGACAGGTGGACCACCATCAAGTTCACCGGTCACATAGTGCACCGTGGCGCCAGCATGTGTATCCCCTGCATCCAGCGCGCGTTGGTGGGTGTGCAGGCCAGGGTATAGGGGGAGCAGGGATGGATGGATATTCATCAATCGGCCCGCAAAGCGCGATACAAATTCCGATGTCAGAATTCGCATAAAACCGGCCAATACAATGAGATCAGGGGATTGGCTCTCCAGCGCCCCGGCGAGATCAGCATCAAATGCCTCTCGCGTCGCATAGGCTTGATGGTCGATGAGTGCTGTCGCGATGCCCGCTTCGCGCGCGATATCCAGTCCGCCTGCGCCGGGCCGGTTGCTGATGACCAGCGCAATCTCGCCACCCAGCGTGCCCGACCGGCTCGCAGATAAAATGGATTGGAAGTTCGAGCCCCTGCCGGATAACAGTACCGCGATCCGTTTGCTCACAAACTCCTCCTCGTTAGACCTCTTATCAGACCTGCTAGTCGATCGGCCACCGGGTACGCCTTGGCAACCGGGCTCTCAAGTCGTTCACAGGAACGCCTCAGCGGAACTGGACGCCGGCGGCCTCGTCGCTAATGCGTCCCAGCTCCCAGCCGGTGACCCCCTGGGCGGCCAGCGCCTCCAAGGTTGATGATGCCGACGCCTGATCGACGACCAGAATCATGCCGATCCCGCAATTGAAGGTCCGCATCATCTCGGTGTCTTCGATATTGCCGCCCGCTTGTAGCCACTGGAAGACGGGAGGCAGTTGCCAGCTGTCTCGCTGGATTGCAGCGCCCAGATTCGCGGGCAGCACACGCGGAAGATTCTCGAGAATGCCGCCGCCGGTGATGTGCGCCATGGCTTTGATGTCCAGTATTTTTTGCACTGCCAGCAGGGGTCGGTTGTAAATTGTTGTCGGTGCGAGGAGCGCCTCTCCAAGGCTGACGTCGCCGCAGGGTTCGGCGGTATCGGCTCCAGTGACCTCAAGCACCTTGCGGATCAGGGAGTAGCCGTTGGAGTGGGGGCCGCTGGAGGGGAGTGCAATCAGCGCGTCACCCGGTTGCACACGACTGCCGTCGATAATGTCGGCTCGCTCCACAATGCCCACACAAAAGCCCGCCAGATCGTAATCCTCGCCCTCGTACATTCCGGGCATTTCGGCGGTTTCACCGCCCACGAGTGCGGCACCTGCGAGCTCACAGCCTTTGCCGATACCGGACACAACTGCTGCGGCCACGTCGACATTCAATTTGCCGGTGGCGTAGTAATCGAGAAAAAACAGCGGTTCAGCGCCCACGACGGCGATGTCGTTGCTGCACATGGCCACGAGGTCAATGCCGATGGTGTCATGGATACCCAGATCCATCGCCAGCTTCAGTTTGGTACCTACGCCATCGGTTCCCGATACCAGCACGGGTTCCGTATATCCCGGCGGGATCGCGCATAGCGCGCCAAAGCCGCCCAGCCCGGTGAGCACCTCGGGCCTGAACGTGGCCTTGCTGACGGTCTTGATGCGCTCTACCAATGCATTTCCTGCGTCAATATCAACGCCGGCATCGCGATAGGTCAGCGAGGTTTGCGGGGCGGATGAGTCCGTCATGCCGTGCTCTCTGGGGGTCGAAGCGTGATAGTAATGCGCTGGCTTCGCGCTGGAAAGCAATGGCGGCAAGATTGGCTGATAATATGGCTTGCACAGCGCGTGTACGGTGGTCGTTGGCCGCGCCGGTGGAAACATTGCGTGAGCGGATCGATCGCCGCGCTGACAGTCATTCGACAGTAGAGAGCTATGACGAGATTGAACGCTAGGCAGTCAAGTGGTGCAGGGATGCGTCGCTTCAGAGCCATCCTGCTGATACTGGCCGCTGTCGGCGCCTGCCTCACAGTGAATGCTCAGCCGGCTGAGTTAGTCGTGCGCATCGAGGTGAATGATCGGACGGAGGAAACGATTGTTGACGCGGCGCGCGAAGCCCTGCGACAAACGCTTCTGCGACGCTCGGGCGATCGAGATCTGCTCGCGCACCCAGTTATCCGTAACGCTTTAGAGGACGCGCGATCACGCTTGTCACTCTATCAATTCGAGCAAACTGAAGGCCGCACGCGTTTTGTTGCGCAGATTGATGCGGAAGCCATTGACAACCTCATTAGAGAGGCCGACAGCACAATATGGACCAGATCGCGGCCTCCGGTGCTTTTATGGTTAGTGGTAGATGATGTTGACGGCCGTCGGTTTGGCAACGGTGCGACAGAGCAGCCGTTGTGGTTAGCACTTAGCGACATGTTTGATAGCTTGGGTATCAACTTACGCCGGCCGCTGTACGATCTGTCTGACACACTACTGCTGTCACCTCAGACTCTGTGGGACGGGGAACTGGGGCCAATTTTGGAGGCCTCCGAGCGTTACGGTATGACCCAGCTTCTGGTTGGTAAATTGATTCGTCTCAGTAATGGGCGAACCATTGCCGAGTGGATGTATCGGGATGCCACTGTTGAGCAGTCTATTTCCGTTCAGGCGGACTCAACAGAAGCGCTCATTGACCCTGCCGTTGCCTTAGCGATGAACGAGTTGCGCCGGCAGTATGCCGTGGCGCTGACACAGACGAGCGCAGGGCAGGTCATCACGGTAAGTATTCGCAACATTGTGAGTCGTGATGATTACCGAGCGGTAACCGAGGCGATAAAGTCATTACCCACATTGGAGCGTGTTAGGCCTGTTGCCGTTGAGGGCGATACGCTGACGCTCGAGTTGACGGGAGCGGGTGACGCACAGACTTTATCGCGTCTCATGGCGCCGCTTGTCCGGCTAACAAGGATCCAAGACGATCCTGGCAGAGACGAGGGGTTGGTGCTGAGATGGCAACCGCTTTGACGCACATTGTGCTTTCGAAGGATCAGCGTTCATGACCGCGCCATCTGAGCAAATACCGTTGTTAATGCGGCAGGAGGATCTCGCCAACTGGAGCAATTGGTTGCGCCGTCAGGAGACCTCGGCGCTGGAATCGCTGCTGATTGAGGGCAATCCCCCGGACCATGGGGCCTACATTTGGAGCAGTGCCGGGATGGGTAAGAGCCACATTCTGCAAGCATGCTGTGAGCTTCATGCTGAACGGGCGCGCTACTTGCCCATGCGGGATTTTGTGGTTCATCCCCCGGAGCAGGTTCTGGCCGGTGCTGAGTCAGCGCGAATCATTGCGCTTGACGATGTCGATGCGACGCAGGGCCACCCGCAATGGCAAGAAGCGCTATTCGGTCTGTTTAATCTCAGCCAGGAATCAGGAAGTTGTCTGTTGGTGACGGCGAGTAAAGCACCGCAGCAGTTGGTGGGTAGTTTGCCTGACCTACGCTCTCGGCTGAGCAGTTTGCCAGTTTTCCAGATACCACGTTTTGACGAAGACCAGGTTGCTCAACTGCTCGCCCTGCGCGGTGATTTGGCTGGGCTTCACCTGGCGGAGGAGGTTGTCCGTTACTGCGCCGTCCGATTGAGGCGAAACCCTGGGCAGGTGGTCAGCTTCATCAATGAGCTGGATAAGCTGAGCTTGGCCCAGCGGCGCGCTATCACTGTCCCCTTTGTCAGGAAATCGGGGCTGCTCCATCCACCGGTTGATTGATGGCGTACTCCCCGGGCGCCAGTTGCAGGTACTTTCGCAACCAATGCACCGCTAAATAGAGCGGCAGTGTATCTGCCAAAGCACAGAGTGCTTTAAAGGCATAGTTACTGCCCACCAGTGTCATTAGCGCGGCCACCGCAATATCGCCCGCTAGAAATGCGGCGCCAAAAGTCACGGTGACGACCATGATTGAGTCAACCAGCTGGCTCAGCAGGGTGCTGAAGTTATTTCGCAACCATAGATGCTTACCCTTCGTGACGCGTTTCCAGAAGTGATAAAGCTGCACGTCGCAATATTGCGCCGCAATGTAGGCGAGCATGGAGGCAAAAACAGCGCCCGAGGTTGTCGCGTAAATGAGTTGAAATAAACCAACCTCAGATTCAGCAACGGTTCCATTGGGGAGAGTGACAGGTGCCGCCAGCTGGAGCACTTGCCAGGGTGGCATCATTGCCTCGGGTACTGCAGGCGCTGTCGCCCCCAGAGTCAAGACACCGAGTATGAGGAAGTTGATACCCAGACCCACGCTGACGAGAAAGTTGGCGCGACCCCTGCCATAGAGTTCACTGATGAGGTCGGTACAGAGGAATGTCAGCGGGTATGGCAGTACGCCGACGGCCAGAGCGAGGGGGCCGAGTTGAATAAAGCGAGTAATGCCAACCACATTGAGCAGAGTCATTGCAGACAGGAAAATGCCTGCTAGAACGAGAAAGGTTCTCTCCCGTCGCTCATTGATCAGATCAACAGACAGGCTCATATCAATGCTCAACCTGTCCCAGGTTGCCGTGCATAACCGAACCATTTATTACCGGATTGTGATGAGCCCAAAAAATCATGTCAGCGATTTCCTCGGGCGAAACGAGTCGTCCGAAGCTATTCATCGTGCCCAATTGGTCGAGCACGCTCTCGTCGTGACCGACATGCTGGCGCAACATCGTCGTATCGGTGAATCCCGGGCAGATCAGAGCCGTATGAATGCCCCGCCCCATGAGATCCTGACAGGTGGCACGCATCATCCCAAGTTGGGCATGTTTACTGACGATATAACTAAAGGCGCCCGCGACTGCTTTTTCGGAGAGCGTGGAGCCGACGTAAAGCACGCTGGAATGCTCCGGCATTCTGGGTAGCAAGGCGCGATTGAGCGCGTTGATGCCGACCACATTGACTGCCAAGACTTGCCTGAGATCATCATCTTCAGTGGTATCGCAGCGATCCTTCAGCATGAGTGCGGCATTGTGAACCAGACAGACGGGAGTTCCCTGGTGGGCTGCCAGCCGCTGGATGAGTTGCTCGCAAGTATTTGCCACAGACGCGTCATCGGCAAAATCGGTGGCGAGGGTCTCTACGCCGGAAACGGGACAGTCTCTGCGGGAGATATTGATCACAACATCTCCGTTGCTCAGGAATCGGCTGGCGGCTGCCGCTCCGATGCCTGAGCTGGCACCTGTCAGAATAGCGATTGCAGCCATGTTGCGTCCTAAACCTGCGTCGGGGGCGACAGGGTACTGCAGGTGCGTCGCGCGGTCACGGACACATCCCGGAAAGATTCGAATGATCCGTGGCAGAGGGCTTGTCGTAATCCACCGCTTGCCACACCATTGACGGCCATCGCCAGCAGGTTTCCTCTATGACTCAGCTTGCCACCTTGCATATCGACAAGCAGGCGCACAAATTTTCCGCGGCTCACTTCACCATTTTCTCTGAAACCGAGCGGGAACGGCTGCACGGCCACAACTACGGCGTGTCGGCGCGCATCGTGGCCGAGATGGGTGACAATGGGTTTTCGGCGGACTACAACGTTTATAAACGGTGTCTGCAGAAGATTTGTGACGCCCATGACGAATACATGCTGCTCCCGGGACAATCTCCCTGGCTGGCTGTGGTTGAGCAGGATGGCGAGTACCACGCGACCTTTGCGGGTAAAACGCTGCGATTTCCGGTAGACGAGACGCTGCTATTGCCGATCGTCAACGTCACAGTCGAGGCGTTGGCGAATTACCTTCTTGAGCGGGTGCTCGCTGAATCCTCGCTCGGGGATCTGATTGAGCTTGAGCTCTTTGTGAGCTCAGGGGACGGGCAAATGAGCTCGGCTTGCTGGCGAGCAACCTGAAAAAATTTGCAAATAACGGGAACTTTTCTCTGCTGACCCTGTCATAGAGTCAGTTGTTGAGATGGCGTTGTCTACGGGGACCTCGCAAGGGAAACGTCTGAGCAGCGAGGGACTCACAGTCGAGACCCTCCCCGTTTTGAGTGGCTCCTTCATTGCCGGCTGTGTGACAGCCGGCTTTTTTTTGCCACGAAGTTCGCCCCGGGCTCTGGCCAATCATCACATCTGAGCGGTCTTACCAACGGCGTTTGCCGAGCGTTAGAGAATGGGTCAAGCGCTGAGCACTGCATGGAAAGCTCACGAGCGCCGCTTTTCCCACAAAGCCAGTATGGCTTCCTGCGTTTGTGGCCCGACGAGAGTATCGGTGACAGCCCCCTCGGGGTTGACCAGCAGCGTCGTGGGAAGTACCCGAGGCCGTTCAACTCCCAGGTCGGGTGCGGGGTCTTGCTCAAGTAGCTCAAACGCGATGCCCATCTCGTCCGCTTGCTTAATCAGCGCCTCTCCCTGTTGCCCGTCGTAATTCACGGCGAAGACGGTTATCGCGGAATGTTGGTTGAGCGCGTTGAGTTCCGGGATTTCCTCGCGGCATGGTCTGCACCAAATCGCCCAATAGTTCACGACACGCCATTCCCCGGCTCGAGGCAACGCAGTGCCGCTCAGGTCGCAACCTGCCAAACAGAGGAACACTAAGGAGGTGAATACAGTCCAAATTCTATTCAGTTTGGGTCGCTCCCACTGAAAACGGCTGCCAAGGGTTTGCTCAGGCTATGCGCCTCCTGATGCCGGGCATCGCGTAGCATGCAGGAAGCCTCCGTTTGCCAGTCCAGATATCGAGAATTGAGATTGTAGTCGGGTTCTGCGCGCATGATGTCAGCGAGCATAAACAGAGTCATGTAATGCAGATCCCTGCTCAGGACATAGTGTCCGCGATCGAGGCGTTTTAGCCATTGTGCGTCAACAAGACGATCACGGATGAGTCGCCAGCTATCAGCGTCGATGCGGTTCCTCAATATCTCGTTCTGGCCAATGATCTCAAGTTCGCCAATGTCTCTGCCTTGCTGCTGCGCTTGCCAAAACAGGTACAGGATGTCGAGCGCTTTCATAATGAGTGGTGTCTGCGCCTGCTCAGCGGTTTGAAAGGCAGATAAGCTGTGCGTCAGCACCGCGCCAAGTAATACGATGATCCAGGTGACATAAATCCACAGCAAAAACAGCGGCACTACCGCAAAGGCCCCGTAGACCAGCTCGTAGCTAGACTGAGCCATCACCGCAGTGAACAACATTCGTGCGACGGTGAAGGTGCCCGCGGCAAAAACCCCACCCAGTAGCGCGTGACGAAACGGGACCTGGCAGTTAGGTACAACGATGTAGAGCAAGGTCAAGCCAATAGCGCTGATGGTGAATGGGAGTAACCCGATTAACATCGATCCCAGGCCGAATAGCTGGATGCCAACCCAGTCATTGGTCACCGCGAAGAGATAGGCTCTGACACCGAGACCCAGACCAATCGCAGCGGGGCCGAGGCTCAAGACCGCCCAATAGAGCAGAAAGCTCTGTAAGGGCTTGCGACCGGCGCGGTTACGCCAAATGCCGTTGAGCGACGTCTCGACGTTGCGGAGCATCAATATGGCGGTAATCAGCAATATGGCTACGCCAAAAACAGTGAGCGAACGCGCCTGACCGATGAAAGTCGATAAATATTCAACGACCTGCGTGGAGCTCTCGGGGAGCAGAAACTGAAGTAGAAACTCGTCCAGTTTGGCCTCGATATTGCCCGCCGCCGGCAGCGCAGAGGCGATGGACAGCGTCACAGTCAGCAGCGGCACCAGCGCGAAGAGACTCACAAAGGTCAGGGCAGCAGCACTGGCATTAAGCCGGTCTTCTGCGACCCGGTTAACGAGGTATCGCAGGCCCAAGCCTGCATTTTGAAGTAGGGGATGCGTTACCATGCGGGTTTGATTATCGGCATGCGCTGACATGCCTGTCACTGTAACGCGCGGCTCAAGCCCGCGTCGAGACGCCTAATGGAAACAGACCAGTGAGCAATGAGCCTTACATTTTGGTGCTCTACTACAGTCGCGAGGGTGCGACGGCTGCGATGGCAAGGCAAGTGGCCCGAGGCGTGGAGTGCGTCGCGGGTATCGAGGCCCGACTCCGCACCGTACCTGCATCATCCGCGCAAGGCGATGACGAAAACGCGATGGCACTTCATGCCTCTCAGGATGATCTGCGTGGCTGTGCCGGGTTGGTGCTGGGCAGTCCGACCCGGTTCGGCAATATGGCGGCCCCACTCAAGCAGTTTCTCGACGACAGTAGCGCGTTGTGGTTACAAGGCGCTCTGATTGATCGGCCCGCGGGGGTATTCACCTCTACCAGTTCTCTGCACGGTGGTCAGGAGTCGACCCTGCTTACGATGATGCTTCCATTGATGCATCACGGCATGGTCATCGTGGGCGTGCCCTATGCGGTGCCAGAGCTGCGCGCGACTGATGCGGGTGGCACGCCTTATGGTGCAAGTCATTGGTCTACCGAAACGGGGGACCGTGGGTTGGATGATAATGAGGCAGCGATCTGTCGCGCGCTTGGCAGACGTGTCGCTGAGTGGGCTTTGCGTGGTCCGGGCACCTAGCGGGATGATGAAGCGATCTGTCGAGCGCGGCCCCCTGACAGGATCCATGTGGTGGATCATGTGGGTCACGTGGATATCGTTTTTGGGTCAGCAAGCCGCGGATGTGGAGCGATTTTCAGGCACCTTGGCGTTGGTGGGTCTGCGGTGTTTTCCCCTGATGCTATTTATCTGGTTTGCCGTTCGGGATAGCTTGCGCTTGCTCATTTGGTACGAGCTGGTGCTGCTGTTTTACTTCACCTCAGCTGTTGAGGCGGCGTTTGCTTATCAGGCGGATGCTCTGTCGATAGCGGGTCTGACGTTGGTGATCGTGCAGTTCATCGTTTGCATGCTCTACATTCGCTATCGAGGCCGTGAGGTGCGTGCCGCAACAAGCTGACCGCAATCCAAGGTCATGTTTGTGCCTGAAACGAGCCCAATGGATGTGTCGCAGGCAGGGGCGTTGGATAGCGTGAGGTAAGCTCTGAGGCTGATGTTGGAAGGTGAAAGCGATGCGGCGGTGTCTCGCATGGCGATGAGTAGGAGACAAAGGAAACAACCATGTTGCGATTACTAAAAGGAATTTGGCGCGTTCTGAGTGGCATTAGTCGGGTGATCACCGTTCTGGTGCCCTTGGTCTTCGTGGCGATTTTTGTGGTGGCGGTCAGTTCTGGTCTGAGCGAATCGACACCCGAACCGCTCCCGCAAAAAGCAGGGCTTTTGATAGCGCCCAATGGTCCCCTCGTGGAGGATGCGCCGCCTGTTGAGCCCGTTACGGCGTTTCTCAATCAAGACTACGAGCAACCCATATTGCTCAATGATGTGGTGCGAGCTATTCGCTGGGCGGCAGCCGATGACAGGATCACCTCTCTGGTCCTGGACCTAGAGAATCTCGCCGGTCCGTCGACAAGTCAGACCCTCGAGATCAGTCAGGCGATTGCGGAGTTTAAAGACGCGGGCAAACCCGTGATTGCATTCGGCGATTTCTACTCTCAAGCGCATTATCTGCTGGCCTCGCAAGCTGACCACATTTTGCTGCACCCCGAGGGCGGTATGTTCCTCGAGGGATTCTCGGTGTATCGCTCTTATCTGCGCACCTTTCTCGAAAAAATCCGGGTCACGATGCACGTGTTCCGTGCGGGCGAGAGCAAGTCGGCGGTCGAGCCCTATCTCCGTGACGACATGTCAGAAAACGAGCGTGAGATTGTGACACGTTGGTTGGGCGGGCTCTGGTCAGCCTATACCGAGCTTGCGGAGACGAGTCGCGAGTTGCCCCAGGGTGAGATGGATCGGTTTGTCGCCGGCTTTGGCGATCGACTCTCAGCCTCGAATAACAACCTGGCTGAGACCATGCTGGCCGGCGGTTGGGTCGATGCGCTGACTGACCACGCCGAGATGGAAGCCGCATTGGCAGAGTGGGTTGGCGTGACGGACGAAGACGGCGACGCCGAACTGATCGGGCTGGGTCGCTACGTTGAAGATCAAAAATCGCAGCTGGCAATTAGCCAAGAGACGCTGCCCTTAATCGCCATCATCCCTGTAGAGGGCACGATTGTTCCCGGTGACAGTGAAGAGGGCATGGCGGGGAGCGACACCATCGTGGGCTACATCGACACCGCCCTGGAAGCAGAGGATCTCGCCGCCGTGGTGCTGCGGGTGAACTCCCCGGGTGGGAGCGTTTTCGCCTCTGATCTGATTCGCCGCAAATTGGCTGAAGTGCAAGCCGCCGATATCCCACTGGTGGTATCGATGGGGAGCGTCGCGGCGTCCGGCGGGTACTGGATCTCCGCAGAGGCGGATGAAATCTGGGCGTTACCCACCACGATCACTGGCAGTATCGGCGCCTTCTCGGCCTTCCCGACGATCGAAGGCATCATCGACTATATCGGCGTGACAGTAGACGGTGTGGGCACGACCCCCCTGGCGGGCGAGGCGAGCCTTAACCGCGGTTTGAGCCCTGAGATGTCGAGCATCGTGCAAGCGCTCTCTTATGGGGCCTACGAGGACTTCATTGAGTTGGTCGCGACGGGTCGTGAGATGAGTGATGCGGACGTGAGAGAGATTGCCGAGGGCATTGTGTGGACAGGCGCCGATGCCAGTGAGATTGGCCTGGTCGACCAGCTGGGCGGCTTGAATGAGGCAGTCGCTTCAGCCGCAGCGTTGGCGGGTGTTGAGGAATGGCGGACCGGGAGAACGCAGTTGCCGCCTTCATTTGAAAATATCCTGCTCGAGGAATTGAGTCGCTCTTTCAATTCGAGCGTCCTGCCTGCCGGGGGATGGTTCGACTCTCTGGCGGAGAGTTTCAAGCCGGTTGTGAAAGGGCTGTCGACGCTGCGCGACCCCATGCACGTTTACGTGCAGTGCCTGTCTTGCGCTCCCATTCTCTGAAGCAGGATAGACACCGTGGTACTTGAACTCTCCGACACCGTGAGTGAGGCCCGGCCGGCCGCGACCGCCATCCTGGTGCGCTTTACCGATCAGTCGGCGGAAGTGCTGCTCCTGAAGCGCAATGAAACGCTCAAACACATGCCAGGCCTGTGGGTGTTCCCGGGGGGCAAAGTGGAGCCAGACGATCCGGGTGAGGGTGCGCTGGAGCAAGCCCGACATGGTGCGGCGCGCGAGTTGCACGAAGAGGCAGGGGTGTCATTGTCTCCCGATGAATTGACACCGTTTTCGCATTGGCTGACGCCCGTAGTCGTGAAAAGGCGTTTCAGCACCTGGTTCTTTCTGTCTGTGGTTGACGACGATACGCCGGTGACCGTTGACGGCAGTGAGATCACGGCGCATCAGTGGTGGTGTCCTTCCGAGGCGCTGGCTGCGCATCACAACGGCGATTTGCCGCTGACGCCGCCCACGCTGGTCTCATTGCACGAGCTGCAGTGCCTGGAGGCATCCCGGGACGCATGGACGGCTTTGGTATCGCGGCCACCCGTCCACTTCTTTCCCAATGTCGTGCGCGAGGCTGAGGCGATGACCTTTCTATATGAGGGTGACGCCTGTTACGAGAGCGGTGATCTCGCTCTGCAGGGCCCCGTTCACCGGACAGTGGCAAAGGGGGGGCGCTTTTACTACGAGCCTCTCTCGGAGGGAGCTTAGCTCGGCCAGATGGGGAGTCACTCGGGAGACGGGAAGGAAACGATGGTCTGGCGGGGTCAACTATTGTCCGCGCAATCTGGCTACTGAAACCACTTACCTCCGGGTAACAAGGGGCGCGTCTCGGCAACGGTCTCGTCAAACAGGGGACGAAGCCGGCGATCGCTGCCCGCTTCCTGCCTTCTCGAAATCATCGTCATGGGGAATAGGAACACGTCAAGATCACGGTAGCGCAATGCCCGGGATCGCCCTTGGCGGTCACGGTAAACCACCCACTGCATGCTCAAGCGGTCACCCAGTAAGTCACCAAAAACCAATCCCATCGCCTGCAGTGTCAGGGTATCGCTGGTGGGCACCATGCGCTCATCGAGTATCCGCTGGAGTGTGTCGAGATCCCGGTCCACGTTGCCGGTAAGGCCACGCCCCAAACGATTGGCGAGCGCTTCCACACGACCGCGTTGTTCTGTCATGAACTGGCGATCAATAGCTGTCAGCGGTTCGACCAGCACCTCAAAATCGGCGCCCTGCGCGTGACACAGCGCCGCGCCGCCGAAGGAGACGGCGAGCATGATGATGGTCGGCCCTAATCGCTTGGCAAGCCCGAAAAAGCGTGCCTTATGCAGTTGTGAAACCCGCCCTGAAATGGATAATTGCGACACCATGAAGTTCTGTCTCGACCCCCTGAGGTCCCTCCCGGAGTAAATCGATGATAACCGGAAGCATCGTTGCGTTGGTAACGCCCATGCACCCAGATGGCGCCATCGATTGGCCGGCATTGGGACGCCTGATTGAATACCACATTGAGTCTGGCACGGCCGGACTGGGCGTTGTGGGCACCACGGGTGAGAGCCCGACGCTGACCGTGCCGGAGCACTGCGAAGTCATTCGATTCGCGGTTGAGCAAGCGGGGGGGCGTATCCCTGTCGTGGCGGGCACAGGCGGCAACTCAACCCACGAGGCCATCGAGCTCACCGTCTCCGCTGCGGAGGCGGGCGCGGATTACTCACTGTCGGTAACGCCCTATTACAACAAGCCCACCCAGCAGGGCCTGTTTGAACATTTTCAGGCCGTGGCCCGCGCTGTGAACTTGCCCATTATTCTCTACAACGTCCCGGGCCGCACGGGCTGCGACCTGCTCAATGACACGGTCGTGAGACTGAGCCAGATCGACAACATTGTGGCGATCAAGGACGCGACCGGCGATGTTGAGCGAGGGGCCGCGCTGATTGAGGCGGTGCCCGATGGCTTTTCGGTCTTCTCTGGGGACGATGCAACGGCACTGGAACTCATGCGCCGTGGCGGCAAAGGTAACGTGTCGGTCACGGCCAATATCGCCGCGGGTGATATGGCGGCCATGTGTAATTTGGCACTGGCGCAGGAGTGGGAAGCTGCGGCGGAGATTGATGCCCGGCTGTCCGACCTCAATCATCTGTTGTTCAGCGAAGCGAATCCGATTCCGGTAAAGTGGGCGATGGCGCACCGGGGCATGATCGAAGAGGGCATTCGCTTGCCGTTGACCCCTCTTTCTGAGGGTTGCCGTGCACCGTTAGAACAGGCGATGGAGACATATTTCGCGTGAAGCGGTTAGGACTCTTATTGGCGATTTCATTGCCACTTTCGAGCTGCAGTTGGTTGTTTGGCGACGATGGTTTATTCCCGGATAACGCCGGTCGATACCAGACGGCGCCTGAGCTAGCGCCAATCGATGTGCCGCCCCATCTATCGACGGACGCCATTCAGCCTGACTACCCCGTGCCCCCCGTGGCGGAGAGCGCCCAACTCGCGACGCAATTTGAAACACCCAGACCCACACCGTTGACCGCCAACAATCAGG
>Ga0213859_10000682_pt1 | contig 15425 bp, 12 predicted proteins | sample PICome_2_FD_160133 | JGI IMG/M metagenome (GOLD analysis project Ga0213859, IMG submission 160133) | Coastal seawater microbial communities near Pivers Island, North Carolina, United States - PICO304 | ecosystem: Environmental > Aquatic > Marine > Coastal | place: USA: North Carolina... | reverse complement strand
AGATAAGTTATTTTGATAAAGAACAAAATGAATTCATACAAGTTATCGATCCTAAGCCAAGACTTTTTGTTGTTGGTGCTGTTCATATTGCGCAGGCGCTTGTATCACTTGCTAAAACAACTGACTTCGAAATAATTTTAATAGACCCCAGAGAACATTTTGCAACGAGTGAAAGATTTCCAGATTGCAAAATTTTAAACGAATGGCCAGACACTGCTTTATCAAAATATACTTTAGATCAGTCAACGCATTTAGTTACGTTAACTCATGATCCTAAGATAGATGACCCTGCCTTAATTTATACTCTTAAGGAAAACATAGGTTATATAGGTTCATTGGGAAGTAAAAAAACTCATCAAAAAAGATATGATCGATTATCATCACTTGGCTTTAATGAAAATGAAATTAATAAAATCCATGCTCCAATAGGTCTGGATATTAAAGCCAAAACCCCTGCTGAAATAGCAGTATCTGTTATGGCTGAAATTATAAGCTTTAGACGTAAAGCTCATGATAAATCATAAAAACTGTACCAATATAATAAAAAAAATAATTTTAGCTGCTGGCTCTAGTAAGAGATATGGAAAAACAAATAAACTGGTCCAAATATTTCAAGACAAGCCTATTATAAAACATGTAATTGATGTTTTATTAGAAGAAAATGACCCCAAGGACTTGTTAGTTGTAGTAGGTCATGAGAAAAGTAAAATTATAAATCTAATCAATAATCCTAATATTAAAATTGTAAATAACATAGACTATGAAAAAGGTATAGGGACATCTATTTCATGTGCTATGAGACATTTAGATGATTATATTCAAGGTGTCATGATAATCCCAGCTGATATGCCTTTAATATCAAAAGTTGATTTACGGAATTTGGAAAATAAATTTATTGAGTTGAATTCTACCAAAGTAGTTTTTCCTAAACATGAATCTAATCTTGGTAACCCCGTTATCCTACCTAAAAGCTATTTTGATATTCTAACAAATCTTAACGCTGATGAAGGTGCAAGATCACAAATTAAAAACAAAGACTACGTTACAGTTAATGCTGGGATAGGTACCACATTAGATATAGATACTAAAGAAGAGTTTAATAAACAAAAACTAGACTTATAGTCTATGAAGCTGCTCTAGCTGCTTTTTTTCTTTCATGCTCTTTCAAGTATTTTTTTCTGACTCTTATACTAGTTGGAGTTACCTCAACTAACTCGTCGTCATTTATAAATTCTAAAGCGAACTCTAACGTAACGTTAATTGGTGTAGTAAGTATGACTGCATCATCACTGCCAGAGGCCCTTATGTTAGTTAGCTGTTTACCTTTTAGAGGGTTAACAACAAGATCATTATTTCTACTATGTATTCCAATAATCATACCCTCATATACCTCGATACCATTTTCAATGATCATTTTACCTCTTTCTTGAAGATTAAATAATGCATATGGCAGAGCTTTGCCCTGACCAATAGATATTAAAGCCCCATTTCGTCTGCCAGTACTTAAGCCTTGAATGATTGGACCGTATTTATCAAAGGTATGGTATAATAGCCCTGAACCGGATGTTAGTGTTAAAAATTCTGATCTAAAACCTATTAAACCTCTACTAGTCATATTATAATCTAGGCGCACTCTACCTTTCCCGTCAGGTACCATGTCTAATAGTTGGGCTTTTCTTTCTCCCATTTTTTCCATCACTTTACCTTGATGAATTTCTTCAACATCAATTGTAACATTCTCATATGGTTCTTTAGTTACGTTATCTATTTTTTTTGTAATAACCTCTGGCGAAGATACCCCTAATTCAAAGCCTTCCCTTCTCATATTCTCAATTAAAATTGATAAATGTAGTTCACCTCTTCCAGATACTCTAAATTTGTCAGGATGATCAGTATCTTCAACTCGGAGAGCAACATTTGTTTTTAATTCTTGATGTAATCGATCTCTTATAGATCTACTAGTTACAAGTTTTCCCTCTTGTCCAGCAAATGGACTATCATTGACCTGTATGATCATACTAAGAGTTGGCTCATCAACGGAAAGTTTTTCTAAAACCTCAAATTGACCAAATTCACATATAGTATCGGAGATTTTTAATTCACCTAAACCACTAACAGCTACAATGTCTCCAGCTGTAGCTTCATCTACTTCTTTTTTTTCAAGACCATGAAAATTCATTATTTGTAAAACTTTTCCAGAACGCACGTCTCCATTTACATTACCGATAGAAACTTGCTGTCCCTTCTTTAATTGCCCTCTTCTTATCCTACCAGTTCCAATTATACCAACATAGCTAGAGTAACTTAACGCTGATATTTGCATTTGTAGATTTCCTGAAACATCTACATCAGGGTGAGATACGTTTTTGATAATAGTTTCAAAAATAGTATCCATATTATTTTTTTTGTTTGACAAATCATCAGTTGCCCAACCTTGAATAGCTGATGCGTATACTACTGGGAAATCTAGTTGGTTTTCGTCAGCACCTAATCTATCAAAAAGATCAAATGTTTGATCAAGAACCCAGTCTGGCCTTGCACCATCTCTGTCAACTTTATTTATAACCACTATAGGACGCAAACCTGCCTGCAAGGCCTTTTTGGTGACAAACCCTGTCTGTGGCATAGGGCCATCTACAGCGTCAACTAGCAATAATACTGAGTCTACCATAGAGATGACTCTTTCAACCTCTCCCCCAAAATCAGCGTGCCCTGGAGTATCCACAATATTAATTCTGTAATCTTTCCAATTTAAACCAGTGTTTTTCGATAAAATTGTAATTCCACGCTCTTTTTCTAAATCATTTGAGTCCATTACTCTTTCTACTGTTTCAGCATGTGCAGCAAATGTACCTGATTGTTGAAGTAAAGTGTCTACAAGAGTGGTTTTCCCATGATCAACATGAGCAACTATTGCAATATTTCTTATAAATTTGATTTTATCTTCAGCAGTTTTATTTTCAGTCATTACATAGCTCAAATTTTATTATTTATTCAAAGAGGCTTATATAGCGCGTAAAGTCACAAATTGTCACTAAATAAAAAAAATAGTTATTAATAACATCGTTATTAAGCAAATAATTCGTCTTTATCTTCTGAAACTGCTTTTAATTTCTGAGTTTTTAGAGCGACAGCAAGAAGAGGAGGAACCATAAGTAATGTTAATATTGCAGAAGTTGCTAATCCTCCAAAAACCACAGTACCAATTCCCCGATATAATTCTGATCCAGAACCAGGAAAGAGAACCAAAGGGATCAAGCCAAACAAACTAGTAAGAGTAGACATAAATATAGGTCTAATTCTATTTTTTGTTGCTTCAGTAATCGCTTCTGAAATTTTCATGCTTTCATTTCTAATATGCCATAACGTTTGTTCAACCATCAAAATGGAATTATTGACTACAATACCAGCTAAAATAATAAACCCTAACATTGTTAGCATATCTAAAGGTTGCGGTTGAAATTTATTTAAAATCACAAGTGCTAATATACCCCCTGCTCCAGCTATAGGAACAGTAACCATTACCACAATAGGAAGTACAAATGATTTCATCAAAATAGCAAGTAATAGAAATATTACAAAAAGAGCTATCATTACATTATTTTTCATAGCTACCCATGTTCGTTCTAATTCACTAGCAGCTCCTGATAAATTTATTGAAACACTATCAGGAGTATCTTTTTCAATAGGATTAACAACTAGATCTTGTAGTTTTAAAACCGCGTCCTCTAAGGATATACTCTCATGAGGTCTTAATTGAAGGGTAATTACTCTTCTTCCAGATAATCTTTTTATTTGTTGAGGAACACCTATTATTTTAATTTCTGCAACTTGGGATAGCCTTACCAACTCACCTGATTTTGTAATTAGAGGCAAATCCTTTAGGTTATCTATTTTGCTAACGTTAGCCTTGTCCGAAGTTAAAACAAGATCTATTAGCCTTCCTTCAAAAGGTATCTCTGTAACTCGTACACCATCATTAAACACATCTAACGACTGTGCAAATTCTCTTGCAGACATTCCAATATTAGCAAGCTTTTCGGGTATTGGGTTGATCATAACTTGAGGAGAACCAGATCCCATTTGAGGAACAGAACGCACCTGATGCCCTTCACTTGGAGGAAATTCTTTTCTTACACTTCTCATTACTTTTTGGGCAGTTGGTTGTATCAGGTCTAGAGACGGCCCAGTTATTTCTAATTTAATAACCCTTGCTCCACCAACTGATCTTCCAAACAAAGATGCTTGTTGCGCAAAAGCCCTTGCGCCAGGTTGCGATCTAATTGGCTTTGTAAGAACAGGTAAAATTTCTTTTACTCTTTTAGGATCCTCAGTTGCAGCACCTGCGAAAGCTCCTCCTGAATAAGCAACGAAGAAAAAACGATCAATCTTTGGCTTGCCATAAGGTCCATCACTTTTTGCTTCCCATAATGGTTTAGCTGCTTTTTCCATAGCACGCGAAATATCAATAGTTGCTTCCTTATTGTACCCTGGGGGTACCATAATACGTGCAAAAACAAAATTTCTATTACCATCTGGCAAATAATCAAGTGGAGGTAAAAAATAAAAAATACTTAATGATGCAGTAATTATTAATCCCATTACAACTGAAAGGCCTAGTTTTAGAGATTTAGTTGACCAGTTAGCATATCCTTGTATTAACTTTGCAAACTTTGAGGCAAAGGTATCTAAAAAAATTATAGAAAATCTACTGTTTGAATTACTTATATCTTTATCTAATAATCTTGAAGCAATTGTAGGTATCAGCGTAACTGAAATAAAAACAGAAATTAAAACAGAGACTGAAATGGCAATACCAATATCTCGAAATAATTGTCCAATTGGCAACTCTATTAATAGAATAGGTATAAAAACCACTACTGTGGTGAGGGCTGAACCCAGAATTGGTGCCCATACTTGTCTTGCTCCTTGATAAGAAGCCATGATAGATGACATACCAGACTGTCTTAACCGATAAATATTTTCTTGACTTACAATTGAGGCATCGACAACCATCCCTACTGCAAAAGCTAAGCCTGCCAAAGAGATTACATTTACCGAAAGCCCTAACCAGGAAATTGCTACAAAGGTTCCAACAACTGAAACAGGAATAGCAAGCATGATTATAAATGTAGGCCTAAAGCTTCTTAAAAAAAGCATCAGTATACAAACAGCAAGTATACCTCCAATTAAAATATTCTGCTGAACAAGGTCAATAGCTGCATTTATATAGACTGTTTCATCATACACATTTTTTAAAACCAAACCATTTTCAGCAAGTATACCTTTATTTAATTTTTCTATTTCAACTTTTAGGTTATCGATAATCTTGACCACATTAGAATCAGGTTCTCTTAAAACAGCAAATGTTATAGCATCCTGGCCATTCATTCTTCTAAAACTAGTTGGTTTTTTGTAGGACATATAAACTTTTGCAACATCCTCCAGTTTTACATTCACAGGTATACCGTCAGAACCAGCTTCGGATCTTAAAATAATATTTTTAGCTGTTTCTGGTGTATAAGAAATGGCTTCAGCTCTTAAGGAGTATGTTCTTTTACCTTCAATTATTTCACCAGCAGTTACCTGTGCAGAACTAGCTCTTAATGAATCTAAAACGGAAGAAATTGAGATTGAAAATTCAGCTAATTTTTGAGTATCTATGGCAACTTTTAATTCTTTTTTCTCTCCTCCTCGGAATGTAATTTCAGATATTCCTTCTATACGGGATAACTTTTCGATAATTTCAAACTCTACAAAATTACCCAATGATGCCAAATCATCTATTTCGGAATTAGGAAGTTTTACCATTGCCAATCTTGAAATAGGGCTATCATCAGAATTTGATGTCCGCACTGTTGGCCTTTTAGCTTCAGAAGGAAGTCCATCAATTGCAGACACTTTGCTTAGAAGTTGGATAAGGGCTATGTCCATATCCTGACCAACTGAGTATGTTAAAGTTACCCTACCAGATCCAAACCTACTATCAGACTCTACATTTTCTACACCAGATAATGAGGAAACTGCGACTTCAAGCCTTGTAACCACCTCTCTTTCTACATCTTCTGGAGAAGCTCCAGGCCATGACACTCTAACCTGAAGGATTGGTTTATCAATATCGGGTGTCATTTGGATTGGAATTTTTTGAAGCGCAACAAGACCAAAGGCTATAACTAAAAAAACCAAAGCAGCAACTGCAATTGGCTGTTTTATGGCAAGCTTAATGAAATTATTCATTCTTATAATACCCTAAATAAATTTTTATTTATTCTTTTTGATTTTAATAGGTAGGTTAGGTCTTAAATTTTCATTTCCTTTTATAACAACTAATTGCTCTTCTTTAACACCCCTTATAATTTCAATATTATTACCTACTGAAACACCTGTTCGGACTAGTATTTTCTTAGCTATCCCATTTTCGAATAAATACACAACCTGTTTTTCACCTTCAGGTGTTAGAGCATCTTTAGGTATTAAAAGTCTTTTAGAGCTATTTCCAACCGCTATATCAAGAGAGAATCTAGTACCTGATGCGCTAAGATTTTTTGGTAAAGAATCACTTAGAGTAATTCTAATCTTTCTTGTCCCAGTTCTAATATTTTCTGAATTTACTATACCTCTTATTTTACCTTTAAATTTTTTATTATTGTTATAAACATCTACAGTAGAGCCAATCTTTACTCTTGAAGCTAGATCAGATCTTAAGTCTGTTTCAATTTCATATAATCCATTTTCAAGAATTGATGCCAAAACTTTTCCTTTAGAAGTAATAGCACCAACTTGTGATTGAATATCAATTATGTTTCCAGAAACAGGAGATAAAACCTTTGTGAAACTAAGATTTTCTTTATTCTCTTCAAGTGAAATGCGGAGTTTTTTAATATTATAGCTTCTTTGTACAATTTCTTGCCGGTTTTGGATGAGCGCAATTTCTAGACTATCTAAGCTATCTTGTGTAATTATATTTTGAGTTCTTAGTTTTTTTGCATTATTTAACTTAGAAATTCTCAATCTAAGTTTTTCATTCAAAAAATTTAAAGTTTCCTCTTCATATTTTATTTCCTCAGTTATCCTTTTTATATTTCTTCGAACATCCTTAGAGTCTAAAGTAAATAAGATATCATTCTTTTTAACTTCATCACCTATTTTAAAATGAGCTTTTAAAACTTCCTGATTAATTTTAGAAGATACAATAATGGGGTTAAGAGCAACAAGTCTTCCAATAGCGTTTGTTTTTTCAGCAACATCAACAATCTCAGCTTTAGCCACATCAACCAAGGTTGCTCGAGGACCCTTTTTTTGTGAATAAGATTGGGCATGTGTATGTGAAGTAAATAAAATAGTAGCAAAAAATAAAACAGATGAAATTAATTTCATTTTTATTCCTAGGTAAAAATTAAGTTAATATATTTTTAGATATAAGGACCTGCTTCTTGAAGTTTTTTTCCATGATCATTATCACAAAATTTTTGAAAGTTACTAATAAATAATTGTGCTAATTCCTTTGCTTTTTCATCCCACAAATTTCTTTTATCCCATGTATTCCGAGGATCCAATAATTCTGTTGGAACGCTCTTAACATTGATAGGAATTTCAAGATTAAAAAAAGGAATCTTTTGAGTTTCAATCTCATCTAATTCATTACTTAAGATTGCATCTATTATCGATCTAGTATTTTTTAGTGATATTCTATTGCCCTGACCATTCCAACCTGTGTTGACCAAAAAGACTTTAGAATTAGAAGCTTTCATTTTTTTTGACAACACGTCAGAATAAATAGTGGGATGTAACATTAAAAAGGCAGCACCATAACAAGCAGAAAAAGTAGGCTGAGGCTTGGTTACTCCTCTTTCAGTGCCAGCTAGTTTTGCTGTAAAGCCAGAAAGAAAATGATACTCCGCTTGTTCATAAGACAGTCTAGAGACTGGTGGAAGTACACCATAGGCATCAGCTGTTAAAAAAATAATTTTAGATGCATGTTCACCTTTTGATATTGGTTTAACAATATTGTCTATATGATAAATTGGATATGACACTCTTGTGTTTTGAGTAACGGAAGTATCACTATAATCAACTTTACCATTTTCATTAACTGTTACGTTTTCTAGGAGAGCATCTCTTCTAATGGCTTTGTATATATCAGGCTCTTTTTCTTTGTCTAAATCTATGGTCTTTGCATAACAACCACCTTCAAAGTTGAACACGCCATCCTCATCCCATCCGTGCTCATCATCGCCAATAAGTTCCCTTTTGGGGTCAGTAGAAAGAGTTGTTTTACCTGTACCTGATAAACCAAAGAATAAGGCAACGGATCCGTCTTGTCCTTTATTAGCGGAACAATGCATTGATGCTATATTTTTGGGAGGTAGAAGATAATTCATGACAGAGAACATTCCTTTTTTCATTTCTCCGCCGTACCAGCTACCTCCAATAATTTGAATTTTATCAGTTAGATTGAAGGCTATGAATGTTTCTGAATTTAAGCCATCATTTTTGAAATTTTCATTATTAGATTTTGAACCATTTAAAACATGAAAATCTGGAACAAAATCTTTTAATTCCTCTTCTGAAGGTCTAATAAACATATTTTTAACAAAATGAGCCTGCCAAGCCACTTCCATTACAAATCTTACTTTCAAGCAAGTATCTTTATTAGCCCCACAAAACGCATCAATGACATATAGTTTTTTATTAGAGAGTTGTTTAGTTACAATACCATTAAGATTATCCCAAACCTCTTTATTAATGGGTTTGTTATCATTTTTTGAAGAATCAGAAGTCCACCATAAAGTGCTTTTTGTAGTTTCATCTTTTAATATATATTTATCTTTTGGAGACCGGCCTGTGAAAATACCAGTCATTACATTAACAGCTCCAAATTCAGTATTTTGCACTCTTTCAAATCCTACTAGATCTGAGGAATTTTCTTGTTCATAGAGAAATTCATAACTAGGATTATAGAAAATTTCTTTTACATTCTGTATACCAATTTTTTGAAGTTGTTCGTGTAATTTAGTATTCATCAATCTTTCCAAGCATAATAAAAATGAAATGTATGATTAGTATTTTTTAAAAATTTTCAAGTAAATTATCTATAAATTTAAAATTTGAGAAACATTAATTAATGATAATTAGCATTATATTTTGTTATAGTCCAAGATATATAATATAAGTTTAAAAAATTAATCAAAGTTATAAGTAAAAAGTTCACTTTGAGTTCGTTTTACGGAAATTGAATTTTAGATGATGAAGAGTATATCTATTATTGGAGGAGGTTTTTCAGCTTGGTTAATTGCCTCAATTTTTACAAAGAAAAAATTTTCTGTTAATTTTTTTGAAGGTGAAAATTTACACTTTGGTTCACAACAAATTTCTCCTAATGGATGGAAAGCTTTAACTCAAATAGTTGATGAAGAAGACATAAAGCCAGTATTTGAGGCTTTTAATGCAATTCATATTAAAAAAATAAATTCTGAAGAAATATTAGAATTGTTATCTAATTATGATCTTACGAATAATGATGAAGTGTATGGCTCCATTAGTAGAGAAAATCTTGTAAATATTTTGAAACAACAGGTATTGTCTAATAAAGATGTTAAAATATATTCTTCTTTAATAAATCACATCATAGATAGTGATAATAAAATAGAGCTTTTGGATACAAAAAAAAGAATTTTTGAATCTGAGTTTGTAATTGGAGCGGATGGGACACAGGGAGCATCACGAAAATTTGTTGTTGGATCAAATAAACAAACAAATTTAAAAAAAATTTTTAGAGCTATTTCATTAGATACTAGTTCTTATAACCTAGCCAAAAAAACTCTTCAGATCCTTCTTCACTCACAAGGATATTTTGTTATATATCCAACAATTATTAAAAATAAAAAAGCAACTAATTATATTTTTGTCCCTTCAAATAATAATTTTTCACCTCCAACATTTGATAGTGAGTTATTGAACTATTTAATTCCAAATACTTTGGATTGGCAAATATCTTTAGTTGGTAATAATACAAATGAAATAACTTCAATCTTTAAAAAAGGTGTTTTTTTATTTGGAGAAGCTGCTTTTCCTACGCTTCCACATTTAGCTCAAGGAGGTAACCAAATTTTAGAAGATGCTATTTTCTTAAAAGATTTTCTAGAAAATAATAATAATTTTAATGAGATGGTAGAGTCTTTTATTCAAAACAGGTCAAAACAAAGAGAAATTATAAATCAAAAATCTAAAATAGTTGGTAAAGCGTTGAGTTCACAAAAATTGACAGGATATTTTAGAAACTTAGCAATCCAATCTAAGGGGAAAAAACTGATAGAAGATATTTTAAATCAGGTTTGGGTTTCATAAAAAATGAATAAATTTTTTATTTTTATATTCGTAATAATAGGAGCTTTCATGTCTTATAATTCAAGTGCTAATATTGATGCTCATAAATTTAAGTTTAAATCAATTGATGGTAATGAAATAAAACTAATTGATTTTAAAGGCAAACCAATTTTTGTAATTAACACAGCATCTTTATGTGGGTTTACAAATCAATATAAAGATATAGAAGAAATTTATAATCAATACAAAAAAGATGAGCTTATTGTATTGGGAATACCTTCAAACGATTTTGGAAACCAGGAATTATCTTCTAATCAAGAAGTAAAAGAATTTTGTTCTACTAACTTTGGGGTAACATTTTTACTGACAGAGATCACTAGAATTAAAGGTGATGAAGGGCATCCTTTTTTTAAATGGATTAAAAATGAAGCTGGATTCTTAGCTTTTCCAAAATGGAATTTTTATAAATATTTAATTGATAAAAATGGCAAATTAGTATCCTGGTATGCAAGCACTACCAAACCTAATTCCAAAAAAATTAATCAAGCGATAAAAAAAATTATTTCTGAAAAATAAAAAAAGCCATCAAAGATGGCTTTTTAAAATTTAGATATTTCAAGAATTATTCACGATTTCCTAAAAATGCGAGTAAGAATTGAAACATTAGGATGAAGTCAAGATAAAGAGTTAAAGCACCCATTACTGATTTTTTCCCAGCGGTTTCATCATTATCACCAGCTAAGTACATGTTTTTAATTTTTTGAGTGTCATAAGCAGTTAATCCTGCAAAAATTAAGACACCAATTATAGAGATCATAAAATCTAACTGTGTTGATGCCATAAAGATGTTAACTATTTGGGCTATAATAAGTCCAAATACACCCATCATTAAAAATGAACCTAAACCAGAAAGGGATTTTTTTGTAGTATAACCATATAAAGATAGCGCAGCAAAAGCGGCAGCAGTTACAAAAAAGGCTCTAACTACAGAAGCACCCGTATATACTAACAATAAAGATGACAATGAAAGTCCCATTAGTCCAGCGTATACATAAAATAAGCTTCTAGCCTTTTCAGCTGATATACTATTTATTCTTGCTGAGATATAAAAAACCATTCCTAGTGGAGCTAACATAACTACCCACTTAAGAGGGCTTAAGAAAAATAATTCGCCAATGGGTGTTAATGCACCATTAGAAATAGCAAGAAAGTTTAATCCCATAGCCATGAAGCCTGTTAATGCCAGAGCTGTTGTCATATGGTTGTAAACACCAAGCATATATGATCTAAGACCCAAATCTATTTGGGTAGCTTGAGCATTTGAACTTGACATGAAACGATTGTTATTCATTTACATATTTTCCTTTTGAAATTAATTATTGATATTAATGTAATAGCTAATACTGTCTAAAGCAATAGTTTCATAAAAATTTAATATTGAAATTTATTTAGACGGTGTGTAAGGGGACAAGCTTATTTATTTGTGATTTTCTTATTTTTTCTGTTTCAGATTTTAGTTGACCACAAGCTGCATAAATGTCTTGGCCTCGCGGCTTTCTGATTGGTGATGCAAAACCTGCATCCATAATTATTCTGGCAAAATTATCTATTTTTCTATTTGTAGAAGTTTCAAACAATGAACCTGGCCAGGGATTAAATGGAATTAAATTAATTTTAGATGGTATCCCAGAGATTAATTTAACTAAGTTTTTTGCATCATCTTCTGAGTCATTAATGTCTTTTAACATTACATATTCCCATGTAATTCTTCTTGAATTAGATAATTTGGGATAATTTCTACAAGTATTTATTAATTCTTCTAAATTATATTTTTTATTAATTGGAACTAATTTGTTTCTCAATGCATCATTAACTGCATGAAGAGAGATTGCTAGGTTCACCCCCAAATCAACGCCTGCTTTATTAATAAATGGAATTATACCAGAAGTTGATAAAGTTATTCGTCTTCTAGAGATAGATATTCCATCATCTGACATCATTATTTTTATAGATTTACTAACTTCGTCATAATTTAATAAAGGCTCACCCATACCCATCATAACGATATTCGTAACTTTTCTACCATTTTTACCAGATGGCCAGTCTTTTAAATGATCCATAACAAGCATTAATTGGCCAATTATTTCACCCGCAGTTAAGTTTCTTACTAATGCCTGCGTTCCAGTATGACAAAATGAGCAATTTAAAGTACAACCAACTTGACTAGACAAGCAAACTGTCCCTCGATCATCTTGTGGTATATAAACGGTTTCTATTTCAGAATTATCATCCAGTTTAATTAGCCATTTAATTGTGCCGTCTTTACTTTTATGCATTTCAGAAATACTTAATCTTGAGATGTGAGAAATTTCTTTCAAAAATTCTTTATCAGATTTTGAAATATTTTTCATATCTTCAAAAACTTGTGTCCCAAAACAGTAGATCCATCTCCAGATCTGAGTAGCTCTAAATTTTGGAAGTTTGTTAGAAGTACAAAAATCCTGTAGTTCTTCAAAACTAAAATCCATTAAATTTTGTTTGAACGAGGACATATTATTAATGCTTTCTTAAAAAGTTGATTAAGAACAACTTTTATCAATAAGTCGCAGTGCTTTCGTAAAGCCTAAAAGTGAATAAGTGTCAACAATCTTATTTCCAGGAGTAGAAGTGCCAGTGACTTTTAATAATTTTCCTTTTCTCATCGATTGAACAAGAAATCTATCTATTTTTGAACTTTCTGACCATGCTCTATCATCTACAGGAAACAGATTTGTTTTTTTCCCATCTACATCAAAAATAACATCTTTATTACGTTTGAAGTTAAACCCAGCCTTTATAGATACCTCATGTGTACTTCCACCCTTAATGTTTGTAACAAAAACATAGGGTTTACCTCTGTTATCTTTGTTAAATTTACCCTCTGTTTTGATTGGCTCGGAAGTGATGAAGCATGTTTTAGAGTTACCCTTTTTTGTAGAGTAGGCTCTCCAATTTTTTTCTGACCCAAGCAAACTTGTTTCAGCAAATGAAATTTTAGAAACAAAACTACCTAGGATTAAAACAGTTGATAAAAATAGTAACCTAAGGACTTTCATTATAATTTCCATTTAAATTTTATGAGTAGATGCAATTTTGAGACCACAGTTTGATTTCAGTATAATGAATAAGTAACAATAATTCAGTTTAGTTACAACCCCCACTACCCTTAAAATCTTATGGTATAATTATTTTTTTACAAAAAGTGTGATTTAGAGTAATTATGTAAAAAATTTTTGCATCTGATTTCACAAATTAATTATTTAAGGAACAAAATGTTAAAGGAAACCCCTGATATAAAAAAAGTTGTACTGGCTTATTCTGGAGGTTTAGATACCTCAGTCATTTTAAAATGGTTAAGAGATAATTATCAATGTGAAGTTGTTACTTTCACCGCTGATATTGGTCAAGGAGAAGAGGTAGAACCTGCAAGAGAAAAAGCAAAAGCATTAGGTGTAAAAGAAATTTTCATTGATGATTTAAAAGAAGAGTTTGTCAAAGATTTTGTTTTTCCAATGTTTAGAGCTAATGCTCTTTATGAGGGTGTTTATTTATTGGGTACATCTATTGCCAGACCTCTCATAGCAAAAAGACAGATAGAAATTGCTAACTTAACTGGAGCAGATGCCGTATCACACGGAGCAACAGGAAAAGGTAATGATCAGGTAAGATTTGAAATTGGATATTATAGTTTACAACCAGATATAAAGGTTATTGCTCCATGGCGAGAATGGAATCTCACAAGTAGAACAAGCCTAATTGATTATGCTGAGAAAAATCAAATTAAAGTTCCAAAGGATAAAAGAGGTGAAGCACCATTTAGTGTAGATGCAAATCTTTTACATATTTCAGCCGAAGGTAAGGTTCTTGAAGATCCCTGGAAAGAACCAGAGGAATTTGTTTATTCTAGAACTAAATCCCCTTTTGATGCACCTGACAAACCAACTGAAATTATACTAGAGTTTTTAAATGGTGATCCTGTTGCTTTAAATGGTGAAGAATTATCTCCCGCTAAAATGTTACATAAATTGAATGTTTTAGGTGGAGAAACTGGAATAGGTGGAATCGATTTAGTTGAAAACAGATTTGTCGGCATGAAATCTAGAGGTGTTTATGAAACGCCCGGCGGTACAATACTGTTTCATATGAGAAAAGCTATTGAGTCTATTACCTTAGATAAAGGTGCCGCGCATTTAAAAGATGAGTTAATGCCCAAATATGCAGAATTAATATATAATGGGTTCTGGTTTTCTCCTGAAAGAGAAATGCTTCAAGCATCAATTGATATTAGCCAAAAAAATGTCTCTGGAACTGTAAGAGCTAAATTATATAAAGGGAATGTGATCATAACTGGAAGAAAATCACCTTATTCTTTATATAGCGAAAGTTTAGTAACCTTCGAAGAAGGTACAGCAGATTATAATCATTATGATGCTGAGGGTTTTATAAAACTACAAGCCTTAAGACTGAGAGTCAAAAAAATGATTGAAAAATCAAACTAGAATCATTTATTTGATGCAAACAGGTCCAACACTCCCATCTTTTGATTTTTGCTTCAATACAACTCTTTCGTTTTGAGCTATGACGTATGTATCTTTATATTTTCCTGATTTGCACTTAACAGGCTTAACAAATTCATACTCAATAGGACCAGATTTAGATGCCTCTACTAAAAAATTTTTAACATGAGGCTCTTCTAAAGCAACCATTGAAATAAATGCAATAAAAAATATCATTCTATTCTCCTTTACTTTTTGTATAAAAACATAAATAAGTGGCTATAGTTTGACTAATAAAGACTGAATTAGGGCAATTTCTTATTTTAGGAGCATGTTATGAGTAATGAAAGTTTTATAATTCCAGAAAAAATGCAAGCAGTAGAAATTTCTGCTTATGGTGGACCAGAAAATTTGAGACTATGTACTAGACTTACTCCAACACTTTCAGAAAATCAGGTATTAATTAAAGTCTCATATTCGGGTGTGAACCGACCTGATTTATTGCAAAGGCAAGGAAATTATAAAGTTCCTGAAACTGCTTCTGATCTACCTGGTTTAGAAGTG
>Ga0213859_10000679_pt1 | contig 15433 bp, 14 predicted proteins | sample PICome_2_FD_160133 | JGI IMG/M metagenome (GOLD analysis project Ga0213859, IMG submission 160133) | Coastal seawater microbial communities near Pivers Island, North Carolina, United States - PICO304 | ecosystem: Environmental > Aquatic > Marine > Coastal | place: USA: North Carolina... | reverse complement strand
GCAAGAGGGTATGTGACGATTCATTTATTGGACTCTTTGATTAACCTAATCTCATCCCAATTTTGTTTTGGAATTACAAGACATACATCTCTGACTCTATCATCAGGATTTACAGAAATACATACTGTCAGATAGTTTTCGTCCACAAATCTAATTTCGCCAACATGAGTTTTATATGACACAATAATTCCAGTAGAAAAATTATTAAAAGTATTTGATTTCATAGTTCCCACCCCTTTCTACAATTGCAGTGCATTGATCACACCAATCTCCACAGCACATATAATTCAATTTACCAATTTTTCTTATATTTGCATGATGAATATGTCCACAAATTACTCCATCGTATTGTTTTCTTTTTTTACAATATTTTGCAATATCTGATTCATATTGACGAATATATTTTTTTCCATTTGGTGTATTTTTCAAAAACTCAATTAAAGAGAAGTTAAAATATTTTTTAAGAGTTTCACTCAAAGGAGTAATAATCTCATATCCCCAATTAAAATAAAGTTGTTTCCAAGAACCGGAAGAATATTCAGAATATTTATCTCCGTGAACACAAAGATACTTCTTACCTTTTGTGTCTATATGAACATACTCTTCAACCATTGTTAAGTTTTGATGAGTAAATCCAGAATACCTACGAAAAGTTGCATCGTGATTTCCAAGAATATAAACAACTTCAATACCAGATTTAACAACTTCAATCAATTTATGAATACATTTTGTATGTTGCTTATTCCATTTGGTATTATATTTTTCTAGACAGTGAATATCTAGAATATCACCAACCATAACAAGTTTTTTTGTTTTTAATGTTTTTAAAAAATTTAAAAACTTTTTTGTATTACATCTGTCTGTTCCCAAATGAACATCAGAAATGAAAACTGTATCAAAATCCGAAATCATTTCAATCTCCACCAATTATACTGTTGCTTTAATAACATATAAAACAGAAATACTTAAGTTATATATTCTTGAAAATTCTAAAATATTTATTCATTCTACTAATCTTTTCTTATAAGAATACCTATTTTTTATGATTGGTGGAGTTAACCATTCTTCAATTTTATCAAATCTTTCTTCACAATAAAAATCTTGTTGAATATACCACAATTTCCAATGCTCATGACCTTTAGATTGATTACAAGATTTACAGCAACATACTATATTATCTGTAGTGTCTTGTCCTCCAAGTGATCTAGGAGTGACATGATCTAAAGTTAAGTCTTCTTCAGATCCACAATAAGCACATTTATAATCCCAACTTTTTTTGATTTGTTTTCTCCATAATCTTTTTGCTTCTGTTGAACTTGTTGCTTGTAGATGAAACAAGTAATCCTGAGGAGACTGGAGAGGTCCCATAAGTGCTTGCGACTTATAGGTATTTAGTTTTGGTTATATTACTATAGATTATCTTTAATAATTCTTTGATTGTAATAAAAATATAATGCCACTCATCATAAAGTGTGATGTCTTTATCTCTTTTTAAAAATTCTAAAATTTTCATGAATCTTGTGCGACTGATGCAAGGAACAAAATAATTCCAAATGCTAGGAGGAATGTGAGGGTTGGGAGCATTTTCTTTTACCTTTATTATGTGGGACTTTACCTTTCATTGGATTTCTATCTCCTTGCTTGGAAAATTGTCTGCAACAAGTTTGACCTAATTTCAGTCCAGTTACTAAAACTTCCCTTTCTCCACCACATTTACAATATACTTTAACTTTAGACCACTTAGTAACTTTAGGTGGGATATAAACAACTTCTAAACCTCTTCTATTGCACTCCTTATGAATATGATTTTTCCAATACTCATCTCCATATGTAGTGGTACGATTTTCTCTTAATATTACTTTTGCTTGTTTTAATAATACCATCACAGAACCTTTAGATAAACCAATTTTTTTAGATATCTTTGTGATTGATAATTTTTCTTTTTCGTAGAGATTTTTAACATAATCTCTATATTTTTCATTTATACTAATTCCCCTGTTCCATCCACCTTTTAGGTAGTCATTATTATTTCTATTAATACAAAAAGGATTATTCTTTAGGTTGTAAGTCTGTAAAATAAATGTTTCATATTCTATTGCCTCTTTATCAGTATTAAAGAATGCAACTGGATATAAGGTTCTTCTTAAAGAATTCCAATCTTTATCTGCAGAACTACCTAAGTATCCATCATTCATATTATGTGTAGAATGCTTCCCAAAATAAAAATAATTTGGTTTATCTTCTGATATAACAACATAAACATAATGGAATTCTCCTGTGAATGTGCTTCTTACACTTTCCATCAGGAGATTTGCATAAAGCAAATCTTTATACATTGGTCTTAAATTATAACGGCACATCTATTTATACAAAAAAGGAGGAACCAAAGTTCCTCCCGTTTGCCGTTATGGTCATAAGACCATTTTTATTTATTATCCAATAGAAGGTGCTTTGAGTGCGACTTCTGTAGTAGAAGCAGCAGCAAGATCTACACTATATCCATAAGTTTTCCATCCTTATGGAGTGGACTATATCATCACCATTTAAGGTGTCGGGCACTTATTCCTGTTATTAAGGGAACTATATCCCTCAGGTAGTCTCTGAACCTTCCTCAAGTGTACTTGAGGCTTGGATGCTGATTGCCCATTTAAGGAGGGTTTCCAGCAGTTCACCCGATTATTCATCTATAAGTTTCCTTATAGAGCCACTAGTTTTCTTAATGGGAAGTTGTGCTTCCAGTTTGGACTATATCTTCACCATACTCTTTATGAGGTTAGGTGTCGGACGCTATTGGTGTATTACATCTCACGCTTGAGAAACCACCTAGTCTCTGAACCTTCCCTAGAAGCGTCTAGGGCTTGGCTGCTGATTGCCCGTTAGGGTTTCCAGCAATTCATCCGAAGTTTATCTTACCTTTTCAGATAAGAGCGCCCACAAATCGAGCGTTGCGTTCATGCATCACCTCAAATCCCAAATTAGCAGAATTCAAAATATCTGCCCAAGTTTTAACTACACGACCTTGATTATCTTGAATAGATTGATTGAAATTAAAACCATTCAGATTAGTTGAAGAAACTGCAATTCCGAGAGCAGCACACCAAATACCGACTACAGGCCAGGCAGCAAGAAAGAAGTGCAGAGAACGGGAGTTATTGAAGGAAGCATATTGAAAAATAAGGCGTCCGAAATACCCGTGTGCAGCAATTATATTGTATGTTTCTTCTTCTTGACCGAACTTATATCCGTAGTTCTGAGACTCGGTTTCAGTGGTTTCACGAACAAGACTACTAGTAACTAGTGATCCATGCATCGCCGCAAATAAACTTCCACCAAAAACACCAGCAACACCAAGCATATGCAGAGGATTCATAAGAATATTGTGTTCAGCCTGAAAGACTAACATAAAATTAAAAGTTCCAGAAATTCCCAAAGGAAGTCCATCAGAAAATGAACCTTGCCCAATTGGATATACAAAAAGAACGGCAGTCGCAGCAGCAGCAGGAGCAGTAAAGGCAACAAAAATCCAAGGTCTCATACCAAGACGATATGAAAGTTCCCATTCTCTTCCAGCATAAGACCAAACACCGATGAGAAAATGGAAGACGATTAGTTGATAAGGACCTCCATTGTAGCAGTTGGAGGAACCATATGTTTCCATATGGACTGGACTATATCTTCACCTTATTTGATTAAGGTGTCGGGCGCTAATGTGGTATTACTCAACACGCTTGTTAAACCCACTAGTCTCTGAACCTTCCACAGAAGCGTCTGTGGCTTGGCTGCTGATTGGCATATTCTCTAAAACCCAACTACAAGAAATACCACTTGTCAAAAGTCTATTTCCATTAGCAACACTATTGAGATGTGAAGGATAAACTTTTATCCCATATTTTTCTAGAATAATAGAACAAACAGTTTTAAGTGTTTTATCTTCTTCTGGATTAAAAACTACATCCCCAAGATGATTACCAATAGTTCTTTCAGTTAGTTTTTCATAAATGTGAAATACTTTACTATATTTTCTATTAGTAAGAGTTTCTTGTGTTGCGTTTCTTGGATTTTTGTAGGCATAATTGATAAGATTTTTACCAATCTTTTGCCTTACACTTCTTGGTTGTTTGAGAGCAGCAGCAAGAAGCTGTCCGCTTTCTTTTGCAACCTTACCACCTTTCTTACCTGCAAGAGAAATAACTTGATGAATTATTTCTTCTTTTTGAGAATAACCTGCAAGTGCCCTCCAAGCAATCTTATCTTCTTCGTTTCCCCAAAGACGCCAGTTACAATAATGAAACATAGCATGTTGAGTTGTTGAAACTTCTAAAAGATTTTGTGGTTCGTCAGACCCACCAAGATATTTTGGAGTAAGGTGATGTTTGTGTTTCATAAGAGAACTTAGATTTCCAGCAGTTCACCCGATTTTAAGTGACCCAATATTATTTATAAAGCCACTCATCAAGTGATTGGGCATCCCAGATTGCATAAAAGTGCAACCCAATAGCATTAGAACTTGGAACTACTGTGGCTGTGATAATATTATTTCCATCCATCAATGAACCAGAAACCATTTCTCTAATACCATCAATATCCACTCCGGGAGCAGCAATAATGGAAAGAATAAAACAAGTTGTAGCAACTAACAATGTTGGAAAGCATAATACACCGAACCACCCGACATAAAGTCGGTTATTAGTGGATGTAACCCACTGACAAAAAGATTCCCACACGTTAATACGTTGGGGTGTAGAAATTGTAGCAGTCATTTTTTTCGTTAAAGGGTAAGTAGTGCTCAGGGGGAACTGAACGGTTACAATTATACCCCACACCACCCTCCAGTGTGGGTATGAGAGACTCATTTATACTCCCATAGGTCTCGGTTAACGGGAGTGCAACTCATTAAGAAACTTTACATTCCTTAACTTGTTGATGTATTTATAATACCACTGTCAGGAAATCCTGTCAATAGGTGTTTCCTCTTATACCAAAATTGATAAATAACAGGTTAAAAAAATAAATAATTCAAAGAACTTCACTTTCTTGAAGTAAAATGAAAACAGCATTTCTGGCGAGTTTAATTACATTAAGAATACTCACTAATGAGGGACTGATCTGTGAAAAACGATCTCCAAAACCAAAAAAACAACCTCCAGAAGTCACAAGATTCATCAGAAGACCAGCAAAAAACGGTAAAAAGAAAAGCACCCCTTTTGAATAGACTTATTTTTGTTATTTGTTGTTCGGTAATTGCATTTGTTGGGATTAATTTTATTTCCTGCAACTTTATGCTTCCAGGTTCTATAAATATGGCAAATGTTAAGGGTGAATTAAGAAACCCACCTCCCTTAGATTGCAAAGAATCTGAAAGAAAAGGGTATGATGCTCTCATAACGATAATGACTACAATAATCGCACTAAAAACCAGAATAGAAGATATAGATTAATCAAGTATTTCAATTTTTATAACATCTTTATGTCTTTTTCTTTGATTTTTATAAACCCGACAAAGGGCAGAATTACTATATCCGTTTTCTTTTGACCACTTATTAAGACTAGAAAGTTCAATTACTTTACCATTTTCAAAAGTAACTCTCCAAGAGTTTGCAAGTGGCAACCAGTTTATACTGTGTCAGCAATAAACTCCGCGAGACATTTGGAAAATGCTATTCTATTATCTACCGTAGTATTAGTAAAAACGTTATCAATAGAAAATATTCCACCACGACTTTCTGATGCTAATGTAATTACATCGTGCAATTGACCGCTAGAAGCAGTTATATTTGGTGATGTTGATGTTCTTGTGATACTATAGGTAGAAATAGAAGTAAACTTAACTAACCCATAGGGAAAAGATGAAGTATTTCCATAGTATAATATACCATCATAATTTGGAATATTATAAGAATTTAATCCAAATACCCTATAATTTCTAAATGAAACTTCTCCAGATGGACCATTTATAGTTCTTTCAATTCCTCCAGAATTAGAATTTACCAATCCTCCAGAATTTACCAATTGATTAATCATTGGAGAGGGGCAATTCTGTTGTTCGTCAGAATTTGTAATAACAATATTTGTAGAACCCTTTCTAACATTTGATGATATTATAGAACCATATCTACCTGGTGTTCCAGTTGATATTGCATTGGGTGAAGTAAAAATAGACCAAATAGACCCATGAATATCTTCAGATTTTGGAAAACCCCCACCCAATTGATTTACATATAAAAATAGTCTTCCCCCAGTAGTAGAACCAATAACATCAGTGCATATATTGACAACATGAGACGTTGAATTATTAATATAATTATTAGTCCATTCTTGTATAGTAGAATTTTTATTATCCAATCCTTTCATAAAAGCCTGATTTATTGTCAGAGATCCATTGGGATTCGTAATAGTAAAAGAAGAAGACGGATTTCTACTATAAACACCAAAGTATGAATATAAATTTGGATATCTTTCATCCGATCCAATATTTTCATTCAAAAGAGCTTCTTGCAATTCTCCTATAAAAGTTCCATTATTATAGAATTGACTAACATCATCCATAGATCCACTTTTATCTTGGTGAATAATAACATTCACACCAAGAGATCTATTGTTTCCTTTAAAAAGAATTGGGGATAAGTTAGCAGATGCTGATCCGTGTAATGCCATTTACTTTTATGCGTAGTTTGCGAATACTGCAATAACTTCCCAAATAGAACCCACTCTAAAAATAGTAAATCCAAAGAAATAATAACCAGCAGAAGTTCCTGTTGGTGGAAGATTATTTAACCAACGAATACTATTTCCCCCAGTATTTAATGATACACCATCTATTCTAAACTCAATAGTTTCAAGAGTGGAAACTGTTGTTGAGGAATTCATTATAACTGTATAATTTAATGCTCTATTATCAGTTGTTGGCACATTTGTTATATCTATAATTTGCACACTATTACTAGTTGTTCTAGTAATAGGTCCTTCATTAAAATTACAAGTTAAAGTAGATCCTGTTCTATTTACATAAATATCAGATACTTTTTTAAGAGTCGTCAATTCATTAAAAGTAGAAACACCAACACAAATATCACCCGCTTTATTAAATGGAGTATAACCAAGTCTAGCAGGAATATCTGCATACCATTCACCTCTTTGAGGACCACTTACATTATGTCTTAAATGTGAGACATTTCCATTGATATTATTTGAAGCATCTCTGCGAACAATACTATTTGGAGTTGATGTAGCAGTAGATACATACCCCTCCAAATAATTTGCATTTAGATTAGTCACTAATGTACTTGATGCTATACTAATTGGAGAAGTTCCTGTAGTAACAGTTGAAATAAATCTACCTGCAGTAACTGTAGAATCTCCTAAAATTGTAAGATCACCACCACTAAGCAATCTTGCAATTTCTGTTTCTCCACCATACCACTTAAATGCGTAAGAATTATTTTGAGGAACAGACCACCATAGTGAATCATCTGCACCTATTCCTGCAGCATAATTTGTATTTGTGGAATTTAATCTATTCTCATAAACAACTCTAGTTCCAAGACTTGTAGTGGCAAAGGATGGTGTTCCATATCCAAGAATGCCATTACCAAAATTAATTGTATTAATAGGAACATCGAATCTAACAGTAGTAATTCCAAGAATTCCACCATAATCAACATTTATATTGAAACCAAATCCATCCTTTTCACCAACAAAATCAATGGCACCAGAATCTCCAATAAAATTTCCATCAGAAGAAATTCCAATAGTATTTGAAGGATCTCCAGAAACAGTAACAGTAGAAGTATTTGTCTCAGTATTAAATCCTACAGTAACAGTAAGACCAATACCAATAAAATTAACTAATGTAGAAAATCCAACTGAACCACCACCACTAGAAACTCCAACTCCATAAAGGGGATCATTAATATCTCTAACCCAACCCCATTGATTCCATTCATTATCAGTAGTATAAACCCAACCAAGGTTTTCACCAACAATGGGTTCAGTTCTAGTTACAACATCACCATAATTTCCTGCTGAAGTTGGAGTGGAAAGTCCTACTGTAAGATTTCTAGACACCTCAGCATCACCTTGAAGGAAAAGTGAAGTAGCTTCAATACCTTTATTTGATGTGGATGTAAGTTTATTTGTGAATACTACAGGACCATCAAATTCAGAAACTAGATTTCCATCAGACCCACCCTCAACTCTCATAGATCTACTAACAGAAATTTCAAGAGGACTAATTACATCAAATCCAACACTAAATGCATCAACATCCAATTCTTCACCAGTAACTGTGGGAATAGGAGTATCAAATACTTCCTCTTTACCAGTAGCAGAATTAACTTTCTTATTGCCAGTATAGAAATCACCATCACTATTCATGGCGGTGAAGATTGCAATACCACCATTTTCTTTGTTAGATTGTGATACTAATTCTTCTTGTGGAGAAAGTACTCTATCTTGTCTTTCCGGGAAAGCAGTAGAATAATTACCAGGACCAAACCCAAGATATTCAAATGTATGTCCAGAAGCACGAATAATAGAGTTTCTTCTAAATTCAACTGGAGTAACTTTAATTTTTTTGACAATAGAACCAGTTGAATGATCCTGTCTTGGACTACCTAGAATAGATCTATAAACAGAAACAATATTACTAGATTTTGAAACAGTTCCCTTAATTCTGAAGATTTCCTTATCAACTTGAATATAATCACCTAGTCTAAATCCTAAAGAATAAGCATCTTGAATTTCGAGTTGATTAGTGATAGATGTACTTAAAAGATCTGCAGTTATTGATGATTGAATTCCACCATATTGAACGATATTTCTTCCAGAAGTATCTTCAGAATCTCTATTTAAATTTCCAAATCTAGATGTATATCCCCTCAAATATCCATCTACAGTTCCAGAGGGTGTGATTGAGGATTCGTTGATGCCAAAATTGACATCAACACTAGTAAGACTTCTTTTCCTAATAACACCTACAGTTTTATTGAGAAACTCATTATCAAAACCACTGAACAAAATACTATTATTGAGATTTAGTCCATGAGATGTTGTAAATGTTACAATACCAACACCAGTTGTATTATTATAAGTGACTGCACTAACACTTAGAATTTTACCAGTGTAAGTTGCATAAGTATTATTGTCACTAAACTGAATACCTGTAGTTGAAAATCCAGATACTGATGATGCAGAAGAAACTACAATTTCCTTAGGAAGGCTTCCAATACCAGTGACTTTATAAGAATTATTGTATCCATCATTTGGTGAAAGTATTCCTCCAAGTTCAATAATATCTCCAATATTATTAGATACAGATTCTACTTCAACAACTGCAGCAGTAAATCCAGTTGTAGTTCCAATTCCAGCAGCAGGAATAATAGATAAGGTATTTCCAATTCCATAAGAACTTCCTGGATCCATTACAACTACATTAGATACTTGCCCAGATCCATCAACTGTAATTCTGGCATTTGCACCAGATCCAGTAACTGATCCAGCAAAACCTACAAGATCAGATGCATAGTAACTTCCCGGAACATAGTTTGATCCAGCACTTACAATACTGACCGAGGTAATTCCAGATAAACCGTGCTCAGTTTCAGTAAAGATTGTATGAGCAGTTCCAGTTGAAGATATAATACTAGTGATTCCAAATCCAATCTTCAGATCATTGACAGCTTTTTCAAGAGTTTCTCTTGTTAAACTTTTCTCCGGATTACTTACAACAACTTCCCCAATAACATCTGATTGAGCAAAACATCTTGTTGATGATGGATCAGAATCGGGATTATCACGATTTGTTTGCGGATATAAGTACTGAACTGGTTGTGAGAAACTTAGTTCTTGGAATGGATTGACTACTGGTTTATTGGAGCTATTGATCACAAATAGGTGATATACCCCGTCTTGCTTATTTTGAATGTATGGTTGAATTTCAATACTTCTATAAATTTGAAGAGTTGTTGGTAATGTCTGATGAGAATAAGTAGGAAGATCATCACGAACTGAAGTATCATTCTGGAAACTTCCGGGATTTAATGGCAGTGAATATTCAAATTTCTTTGATGTTGGAATTGATGTGACTGAGAAAATGCCATTAAATCCTTTCTCCTGATTTGTTGTGGTATTTAAACCACTAGTTACATTTTGAATTTTAATTTCAGATCCAACAGAAAGATTGTGAGGTAGTTCTGTATAGACTGTAGCAATTCCTGAAGAAGACCACTCTGCATTTGCAATAAATCCAGGATTTCTAATTTGATTTGAATTTGTTAAATTGACTGAAGAATCACTAAAGTATAGACTCTGCTCATCAGTTGAAATTCCAACACTTGATGATTCTTGAATAATATATCCATCGAGTGGAGGTCTTGCGCCAATTTCAGAATCACTAGGAATTACATATCTTATCTTATAGATACTATCTACCAAACTTCTAGTATCATTAATTCTCTTAAAGTAAGTTCTTGGTGTTGCATCACCAATACCAGCAACACCTCCAGAATTAATGGCAGTGTAAAGGGTATTATCAGAAGAAGATACATTCAAATACCAACTACTTTGGTTAGAATCAAATTGAATAGGATGTCCTACATCACCGGATGCCTTATCAGATACACGACTAGAAATAGTTAGAATTCCACCCTTTTTATTGGGGGTAATTGCAGTTCCACTAATTGCATCACTTAAAGTTTGAGCTAACTTGACAGTTGTTGTGGAAATATTAATAATATAATAAATCCTACTGTTTGAAAGTCCATCTGGCAAATGTCCATTAGCACTGAAAACTCTTACTTTCTCTCCAGTTATAAAATTATGACTTGATGTGAAGGTAATGATTCCATTAGTATCAATATTATTTTCAGTATCATTATTGATTCTTTCTACAATAAAATTCTTTTCCCTACTTAAATCACTCTCTGGCATTGTAATTCTGCAGGAATAGGTAGAAGTAATTCCACTTTGAGAAATCTGACAATAAAGAATATCATTACTTCTTGCACCGATTCTATATCCATCAAAAACATATGTTGGCGGAACATCTTCATTAGATTCATTATATAAGTACAATTTAGTTGTTGTCCCAGCACCAGAAGAAACTGAGGTGGTCAGTCCTACATCAATAGCAAAAAATTCTACACTATTTTCAATATCATCAATTTCTTGTGGTGAAATTACATGAGTAATATATCCAACATCATCTTTGGGGAATTTATCCTTTCTAAATCCTCTGGCAACAAGAGACTTTGCACCAAAGTTTGAGTTTGAATTTGTAATTGACTGGTCTCCACCAGATTCAACAACAAAATGCTCAGCATAACCAATTGCAAAGATAGATACTAGCTGAATAAATGCATCATTTGATGCCTTGATGTGATAGTTTTCATATGTGGGTTTAAATCTTGCTCTTGAGTTTGTATGAATATTTGAAATTGCAAGACCATCTTGATATTCTCCCGAATTACTATTATACTTTACAAAGGCATTATCATCTTTCTGGAGTCCAATTCCAGTGAATTGAGCAACGACCATACTCTTAAATCCACCAGCCTTACTACCATCAGCGTGCATTCCACACATACCAAAAACAGAACGCAATGATACATTAAACACATATGGAGATGCTGATGTAACTGTATCAACACTAAAATTAAGAGTTGCTCCGTCAGCATTTGGATTTGTATTTGTATTTGTTACAGTAGAAGTATAAGTTAATTGATTATTACTTAAAACATTTGTAATAATGTACTGACCATTATAAACATCCAGTCCAGTCTCAGTAACTCCAGAAATTCTAATTGGTGAATTAGCACTAAGTTGGGTGAGTTCTTCATCAAGAGTCACTGTAACTGTAGTTCCACTTGCAGAAATTGAGCTAATTCCAACTTCAGCACCTCTTGATCCAACAATTCTATATTCATCAACAACTGGCCGAATATCTACAACATTTGGAACATCTGGTGAAATAGATCTTCCACTGTTTGTTCCATAAACAATACCAACCTTTTCATAATACATGTCAAGGTCAGTTTTTGTAGTCTCAAAGTTACTAATGAAATCATCATCAATTTCGACTTCATTTACACCATCAGCATATTCAAATGCAGTGATCTTGTGGTGTGAAAAATTTGGAACAAATTGATTGAGAGTATAATCCTTATAGCATGTTCCATTTGGATCTGCATCAAGAATTGTAAATCCATACAAGAAACAAGCACCAGTCAATCTAAAAATTGCTGTCCTTTCAATATTTGCATTTTCTGGATTAGGAACATACCTGGGACGAATCTTTGTTTTACGAAGATCCACACCAACAATTGATGTTCCTCTTGGAACAATTACACCACCGTGAATAGAATTTAACTTATAAAGAATATTATTGCCAGAGGCAATGTTAAAATCAGTTGATAGAGTCCATTCACCAAAATCAGAATAACTAGAATTACCCGATCTGGTTAAATATGTACCATCATCCTTTACAATTAATCCAGGTCTATTATCTACAATATGCTCTCCAGGTTGTAAAATAATAGTGGTCTTATTAAATCTATCATTATTATTTCCGACTTGATATGAAAATCTACCTGCCTCAATCAGTGCCCTTTGAATAGTTTTAAAAGGTCTAGTGGGAGAATTGCCTTGATTTTCAACACTATCAGTTGAATCTAAACTATTTGGGTCAACATATAAAATATTGCCTCTAACTGATTTCAGAAAATTATCTAATCTAGAAAGACTCATTTTATTAATTCTTATAGTTTCTTTATGTCTTATTTATCTATAAGAATACTCACCATTTTAATATATTATGAAATAAAGTATGATCTAAAGATTTGTTTTTTTAAACTGAGAATTTAATAAAAAGGCAAGTATCAGAGTGCCTGAAATTTCCAGAGTATGATTTGAAATAAAGTCCATAAGTTTGAGGACTTACTACATTTCTATCTATAAAAAGTAAAGTATTTATACTCATTATTATGAGTATTCTAACATATACTCCACAGTGTTTGCAATATCATTCATTGCAAGTCTTAAGTCAGGTCTTTGCCCGGATTCCATATTATATGGATTAGTCTTATTGTCAACAAGAGTCCATCTCCATTGACCCATAGATTTACAATACCAAAGCCTAATTGTCATATAAACTCATAGAAACTAATTAATTTTAGGAAATAGTTTCAGAAAAGTCAAGATGGGCACTTTGAGTGGTGTCCATCTATTTACACACTCTTCCCTTCATATATCCTTCGGGAATAGAATCTTTTTTGTTTATTTTATATGTTCCCTCCTTTGCCCCATCAGCGATCCACATAGAACCATATTGAGAATTATTACTTCCTTGTTGATGACCTATTTTCTTATAGGTTTCTTTTTTCTTTTTCAAACCTTCGCCACTATTGCAATTACCGAAGTGCTAGACGAGCTTTTGTAAAAAATGGTTGAAAGAATTGTTATTATAAGGAAACTGGGACTCGAACCCAGACCTCGCGCTAATCTGGCGCTAATACTGAGTATAAGGCCGCTGTTCTACCATTGAACTATGCCCCCATAGGAAAAATTCTAATTAGAATCTTGCTTCCAAGTTTGTGGATGAAAATGGCAATACTCATTAAAAGTAATTTTCATTTCCTTATTGGTAAGATTAGCATGTTTTGCTGCTTTTGGCAAGTTCCATTTTGCAGCAAAGAGCATTTCCATGGATTTACGTGTTTCTGGTCTCATAAGTTTATGAAGAAACTTCTTTAGTTTTTTCTTCTTCCTCCGATTCTTCTGGAAGAGTTACTCCAGTTTGAGTAAGATACTCAATAATACCTTGAATTTTTAGAAAAATTTCTCTTTTTGAATTCATTTCAATTTGAAGATTTTCAAGATCTTTTAAAACACTTTCTTTTTTCTGTAGAAGTTCTTGAAGATGTTTTTGCTGTTCAGTCATATAATTTTTAAAAATAAATCTTGATAATTTTTGTAAACTATTTATTACCACACTGATGAAGTACTTGGTTCGGCATATGCTATGATATCGTCATCAACAACAGAACGAATGAGTTCAAGTACATTCATAAATTCTTCAACTGTATCGCAGGACACTTGCTTTTCTGACCCTTCACTTGAATAAAGATATACTGTTCTCTTAATTGGATCTACTACACATCGGGATAAGTACTCATCTTGCATTCGGGTTGCTTCCTGTTTACTCAAGTATCATATCACGGAATGTCAGCGTTGTCAATCCTTATCTTGAGATTTGTAATTTCCTCTTTAAGGGTTGTAATTTTTTCATTTTGAGATTCTATAATTTCTTGTTGTTCCTGAATTGCCTTAACAAAAACTGGAATTAATTTCGCATTAGACATTTCAAAATGATCTGGATTTTGATTATCAACCAATCCAAACCATTCTGCACTATATTTATTGATAACATTTAAAGTTTCTTGTGCTATAAAACCCGAATCTGCTAAATCTATTCTTCCACCATCCCTTTGGTTCCATTTAAATTTGACTGGACGCAGTTCTCTGATGAAACTTAGTCCCAAATCTATCGTCTCTATATCTTTCTTATCCCTTTCATCCGATAAAGATGAAATTGTTGAAGTATTGCATCTTAAAGTTGTTATTGAAGAGTTTCCCAATACGATAGTATTAGATGCCGTACTTCCTCCCGAAGTATTGACTGACCTATAACCAATAAAAATATTATTATTTCCTGTAGAATTTCCAAGTTGATAATCTGTACCATTATGAGCACCTGCTTGATATCCTATCGCAGTATTATAATCTCCACTACTATTGATATATAAACTCTCATAACCAACTCCAGTATTTCCTGTTGCTCTATCAGTAAGATATCCACAGAAATATAATGATTTGCCTCCAATAGCAGTATTATAATCATCAAGTTTTAAATTATATAAAGCATCATCTCCTATTGCAATATTGTAATCTCCAGAAGTTAAACTATTTGCTGCCCAAGGACCGATAACAACATTCCTAACTCCTATAGTTAGTTGCCGAGAACTTAGATATCCAATAGAAATATTGCGAAATCCAGTTGTTATTGCATTTAAAGCACGATCACCAAAAGCAGTATTATCAGAAATATTATTCTTCCCCTTTCCAATATAAAAAGGAGTGGATGTACCTAAAGTACCTAAAATAATATCCTTCGTAACATATAAATTTGTTCCATCAAAAGTTAAATTATTAGAACCAGTAACAGTTCCAACGTTATTTTTATAGATTACTTGATTTGCTGAACCACCTATCAAGGTATCTCCGTTAACACCATCAGCACCTTGAGCACCTTGAGCACCTTGAGCACCTTGAGCACCTTGAGCACCTGGAGATCCATCACCACCTTGAGCACCTTGAACTCCTTGTGCTCCTTGAGCACCTTGAGCACCTTGAGCACCTTGAGCACCTTGAGCACCTGGAG
>Ga0213859_10000670_pt1 | contig 15500 bp, 20 predicted proteins | sample PICome_2_FD_160133 | JGI IMG/M metagenome (GOLD analysis project Ga0213859, IMG submission 160133) | Coastal seawater microbial communities near Pivers Island, North Carolina, United States - PICO304 | ecosystem: Environmental > Aquatic > Marine > Coastal | place: USA: North Carolina... | reverse complement strand
GCTACTCAGACTACTCGTAGTGGTTTTGGCAATAGTGATCCAGATCTTACCGATACTTCTGAGTCTTTTGGTCTTCCTGCCACTGCTGATTTTATGTTTGCCCTTATCTCTACTGAGGAGTTGGAACAACAGGGTCGCATCATGGTCAAACAACTTAAGAACCGATACTCAGACCTTGTTACCTCACGAAAATTCATGGTGGGAATTGACAGATCCAAAATGAGGCTGTATGATGTAGCGGACGATGCTTCCGCTATCAGCATCGACACAGAGGACGCTGGAGATCAACTCTCCCAGTTCGCTGAATCACAAAATCGTTTATCTAAATTTGCTGAGTGGAACGTATGATTAATTTCAATAAGTATGAAGAGTTTGTCTCTACTGTTACAAGCGATGCTTCGACAAACTTTGTTGATTTCGCTGACCGTATTGGCGAACTTGATCGAGAGGGTGCCAATATTGAGCGTCTTCTTACTAGTGGTGTTGGGATCAATGCTGAAGGTGGCGAATTCCTTGAGATCATTAAGAAGATGGTTTTCCAAGGAAAGCCCTGGAACGAAGACAACAGAGAGCACCTGATCATTGAACTGGGTGACATCATGTGGTATGTTGCTCAAGCAACACAGGCACTCGAAATCAGTATGGAAGAAGTGCTAGATACTAACATTCGTAAGTTGGCTAAGCGTTATCCTGAGGGAACCTTTGACTCTTACTATTCCGAAAACCGTCAAGCAGGTGACCGATGACTGAATCAAGACTACTATCTGAAGTAAACTTTATTCTATTCACCAAGGACTCTTGTGGTCCTTGTGGTCTGGTGAAGCGTTACTTCAACGCTCTCAAAGACGACCGCACCAAACTCATTCAGGAAGTTCAACTGGAAGACTTCAGTGATGAACCTATCCCAGAAGAGAACCTTGCTCTTGCCAAGAAGTATGGTGTAACTGCCACTCCTGTCTTGATTATCATTGACGGAGATGGTAACCTGCTAGAGACCTACTCAAGCGGTATGCCTATCACCCAGAACATTCGTAAGTTGTGGACTAAGTACGGTGTATAGTCTCTGGATTCACCTAGTAGCATTCTTCCAAGTTGTTGTGATGAATTGTATTCAACCTGTCAACTGGAAGTATTGCTATCGGGTGGATCAGTGGTTGATTCCAGATCTTGTAGAAGGATATGAGATCTGGTCAGGTAAAACTCATCCTTATCAAAATGAAAAAGACTACCTCAACAACCTCCCCTCTAAATAATTAGACGGGAGGATTTTTAATAACCATGAATTTTAAGGAATTTAGCAAACACTCTGGATTGTATTGGAGAAACTTCCTGGGGAAAGTTCAGAGCGAAACACCTTTGGTTACGTCTCCTGGTGTGTACATAATTTTGGACAAAGTGCAATTCGAAGGAGTTGCAACTCCAAAGGATATGGAAACAAAATTCAAGAAAGGAAATTCTATTTTACTTCCACTGAAAGGTGGTGGAACTGAAAAACTAACAGCGATAGCAAAATCAAATGTAAAAGATGACAGCAGAAAAGCTTACAACCTTGGAAACGTTGCTGAGGGTGTAATTGCTTGTGCTATGGCAGCTAGATTTATCAGCAAGAATGAAGTTATAACTACACGTCATGTTTGGACTGTGATCAATCAAATGCGACAACGTTTGAATGGAACTGCTTCTATCAGAACGTTTAGATCTCTCAACATGAAAGGTCCCCATCTAAGAAAAAATCTTTACGATGATGTCACTGTAACCATCAGATTGGCTGAAGCAAATATATCAATGTTGTTTAGTGATGATGTAGAAGAGAAAGAAATTCTAGCAAGTCTTATGCTACCCTGCATTAGTTATGCCAACTCATATGAAATTGCTACGGCAGCAAAAATCATGTATGAGAATGGTGTCAAGGATTACATTGAAATTATTGCTGATGGCGAAACAGATCAGAAAGGAACAAAAGTTGATATCAACTTGATTATCAATGGGATGAAAGAGATTGAAATACCAGCACACATGGAGAGAGGTGGAACAAAATTAAGATTGACCCAGATTTCATTGAAAAAAGATGTCAACCAATTTGCTCAGGTCGGTGGGTGGGAACTTGATAAAATGCAAAATTTCTGGGGAAAAATATTAAATGTGCAATTATCCAGTCAGAATGCTGTACAAACAATTTATGAAAAAGATGCTGCAATTTTAGGGGAAACCGCAACAAATGTTGCTGCGGTCATGCGCGATTTGTACAAGTGGGCTCATAGTAATTTGGAAAGAAAACTTACAAACCCTCAGTGGATAGAACATTTTATAGATACTCTTGACGACTTTGCCACATACAAAGAAGAGTATGTACAGTTGATTGAAATTAAAACAACAACTAACACATTTGAAAGATATGATTTCAAACAGCTACGAGTGCCCTTACTTGGTAGATCGGACCTTGACGTGCCACCAAACCTTAGGTTACAATCGACATACAGTGAAAGTTCTCCCCGTGGAGGGGGATCTCCTTTGCCAATGGTTACCATCAGTGCCCTGAACACGAATGACAACAAAGTTTATGATCTAATAAAACTCAGACATAAGTTGGAAAAGGGAACTGGAAGTAAACCAAAAGCAGTCAGAAATTATGTTGAGAAACAAAAAGGTCTTCATCAATATGTTGGAGGATAATTGTGGCAGGCGCTAATCTCCACTTAGAACACTTAGAAGATCTCATCATCAATGATGGTGTTGAGGGAGCAAAGAATGCTTTCGGATTTTTGGATCACCTTACTAAAGCATTTTCTAGTAAAGGTGCTAAGTCATTCCAAATTACAACCAAATGGGATGGAGCACCTGCTATTTTCTGTGGGTATCTTCCTGGAAGTAAGGATTGGTTTGTAGCTAAGAAAGGATTATTTAATGTAAAACCTATACTGTATCACAACAAAGCAGAGATTGAAAGAGATTATCCTCCTGGTCATGATCTACATGAAGCCTTTATTTTAATTCTCAAGCATATCAAACCTCTACATGAGTCTGGAAAAATTAAGGGAATTGTACAAGGAGATTTTTTGTTTTCTAAAAACAGTAGAACTTTGAAAAAAATCAAAGGGGACGATTGTGTAGTTTTCAAACCCAATGTTAGTGGTATCACCTACTGTATTCCTAAGGGTGATACTTTGTATGATCACGCTAAGGATGCTGAACTGTGTGTAGTATTTCACACTCGCTACAATACAAGTAATGCCAAAAGTTTGGAAGATCTTGGCGCTGAGTATGCCTATAATGCTACTCATCTATCAACAAAGAGGTGTTTGATTCTTAGTTCTGAAACTTCAGAACTGGGTTCTAACGTAATGCTAACTCCACCTGAAGTTGCTAAACTAAAAAGATACAAGGCTGCTGGAGAAACATTGTATAAACAGTGTGGTCCTTTTCTTGATGTTATGTCTGATAGTATGAAGGATGCTTTTGGTATCGGTCCTCTGATGAAAATCTACATCAACACATATGTTCGTGCTGCTACTAGAGTTACTAGTGCCACGAGATTTTATCAAGGATATTTGAAGTTTGTGGAAGAAAAATATAGGAAAAAGATTGACGGGTATACTAAGGATTCTACCAAGTCAGTTTGGAAGAAAAGGATGTATGAGAGTTTAGATGTTGCTGAATCTAATAAAGAAAAACTGCTAAAATTTATTGCCCTATATAATACGATACAGAATGCTAAAGCGATCTTTATTCCTAAACTAGAGAAAGGAGAACGCTTCAAACAGTATTATGAAGATGGTAAAGGTGGTTATGATATTGGTGCTCCTGAAGGATACGTTGCTGTTCGAGAAGGAACCAATGCTGTGAAGTTGATTGATCGTTTAGTATTCAGCGCCAAGAACTTCCAGAGATGAAAAAGATTGTCCTAGCATTTGGGAGAATGAATCCTCCTACTATCGGTCACGAAAAACTAATTAAAATTTGTGCGGATGTTGCTAGGCAAAATCATTGCGACTATCAAATTTATTTGAGTAATAGTAACGATAAGAAAAAGAATCCTCTTGATCCTCAGACAAAGATCAAGTTGGTACGGAAAATGTTTACTACTCACGCTGAGCACATTCATGTTGATAGAGAAATTTCTAATCCATTCAAACTATTGGCAAAGTTCAACGGTGAGTATGATGATGTGATTTGGGTTGCTGGTGGTGAAGATGCTGCCAAATATGACGAAAGCTTTCATAAACACATGAAAACAGAAACTCCAGATTTTTATTACAGATCTCTGGTTGTTCATAGTTCTGGGGAAAGAAGTGCTGATGCTGAAGGTGCTGCTGGTATATCTGCTACTAAGATGAGAAACTTTGCTCTCCAATCAGACTTCAATAGTTTCCGTTCTGGTATGCCAAATACAATTACTGATGATGAGTGTAGAAAGGTGATGAAAAAAATTCGAGATTATATGTTATGAAAGATTTTAAGAAACTACGAGAAGAAGCACTCCGTCAACAGCAGCGTCACCAGGAAGTATTTCGTGAAGGTGATGCTGTTATGTCATCCCGCACAGGAGATAAAGGATACATTCATCGGGTTGGTGGTAATTATGCTATTGTTATCAGCGACGAAGGAAATATGTTCCGTGAATGGATAAAGAACATTAGATCTATAAATAATACGAGAAGAACCTCCCTTTTGAACGATGAAGAAACCAGATCCAATTAATAAAGTACAGCATGAGGACGAGTTTTCGTCTGGTTTGATGGAATCCTATGGTAGATGGATGGGTGGTGACACCTTCCAAGGCACTCAAATGCCTGAACTTCATCTGTCTGAGGCACCATTTGATGGAATGGATCCACAGTCTAACGGTGCTGAGATCGAGCAGACTTCTATCAAAAAGAAAGAAGCAAAGAAACCATCTGCTAAGGCACAACTCGCTGCTAATGAAGAGGTTCTGGAGCGCGAGGAGTATGAGATCGATGGCGAAACCTATGTCATCGAGAAGGCAAAGGGTCTCGATGGTAAGGCTTGCTGGAAAGGATACAAACTTGCTGGCACCAAGATGAAGGGTGGTAAGCGTGTTGACAACTGCGTGAAGGCAGGTGTTGAGTATAAAGGTGACGAACTAACCGAAGGCAAAGAGAAGTGCCCTAAGTGCATGGGCGAAGGTTGTAAGCACTGTAACGACACTGGTTATCACACCGTCAAGGAATACTTTGAGAAAGAGAATGGTAAGATGGTGAAGAAGCACAATTGCGCTAAGAAAGTTAAGAAAGAAGGTAAAGAATATTTCTGCATTCCTGAGCAGCACACCATGCTTGAGGATGGCACAGTTACCCACTACGATCTAGTCAGCGAGAAGGGTGAAGTTCTCAGAAACGTTCCTGTTGAGGGACTGGAGATCATGATCAGCGAAGTTCATGAGCACGCTGACAACCATGCAAAGAATGCTGAACTTCTAGGCGAGAAGAAACTTGATCCCGTTGGTGGAGAAGACAAGGACATCGACAACGATGGTGACCATGACAAGTCTGACAAGTATCTTCTTGCACGTCGCAAGAAGGTAGGCAAAATCATTGCAATGAAGAAGAAAAAATGAAATCATTCAAGCAATTCCGCGAAGAGTGTGGTTGCGACAAGAAGGAAAAGAAGGTAAAATCTAAAAAGAAAAACGGAAACGTTGAAGTGATGCCTAACATTCCTGATGGTCAGAAAGGAATGACCACTAATGCAACTAATGAGTCTGTATTCGCTGGTAACTACCAAGGTCCTTTGTACGCACCACATCCTGATTTGGTGAAGGAGGTGGCACCTCCTGGAAAAAAGTACGAGCGGATGGTGAAGCACATCAAAAAGAATTACCCAAAAGATAAAGAGGGTATTGCTTACGCCACCGCTTGGAAACATAAGAATAAAAAAGAATCGTTTGAAGGTGGTGTGCAAAAAGCACGTCGTGATCACCGTTCTGGTACATTATTAACTTTCAAACAGTTCCTTGCAAAGTTGACAGACATTTTAGATGAGTGGGAGAAATAAATAGTTCTTGCACTATGCTGTAAGATCATGCTCGCATTTCTACTCCCACTTGCATCGAAGATTGTAAAAGACGCTGTTTCCAAAGTTCCCGACAACGAAGAACTGGGTGAAAAACTAGTTGAGATTTGTATTCTTGTTCTAGAGAAAGCAGTCAAGCTAACCAAGACCGAAATGGATGATAACCTTCTAGAGGTTGTCAAGAAAGCAATTGCTGCCCGCGAAGAAGCCTGAGAATATAAATAAAATTTAGGAAAATTAGTTTATCTGGAGAAAACATGTCTCTATACGGAAGAACTGACAGTAATGCCAACGTCACCAAAGCTGGTAGAGGCATCGCTGCAACATCACAAGCAAAACAGGTCATCTTTGTAGATGAAACTGAGGCACAACTTGAAGCTAACAAGGAGCGTGGTCTAAACGCTCCTGGTTGGTGGTCGTATTTTTCATACACCGATGCTTCTGGTGCTACTCGTCACAAAGCAGAGCAGATGGTATTCATCGCTAATCCCGATGGAACTGAAACTCAGGCAGACGACGCACAAGCAGCAGATGTAGCAGTCCTCATCACCATCAACACTCAACCAGCAGATACTGCTGTTGCAGTTGGTGCTGCACTATCCCTCGTTCTCGACGCTATCTCTACTCCACCTGGAGATGCTTCGCTTCTCACTTATCAGTGGCAGAAGAAGAATGGCAGACGCTGGGAAGATCTCGCTGGCGAAACAGCAACTACATTCGATGTTGCTACTTACGCTGCAACTGATGCTGGTTCATACCGCGTCAAGATCAACTCTAGCAATGGTGCTCCTGAAGTAATCTCTGCTACCGCAGTTGTAACCACCGCATGATCTAAATGAATTTTGATGAATTGACACCAGACAACTGGTTATTCTTTGCCATTCAAAATTATAACAACCCGTCGTCCGTTACCTATGCTGACTTTGAAGAAGACTTAAAGAGATTTAAGTACATCAAACGATTGTTTAGGAGATACGAGACGACGGGTGAACTCAAAACACATCTTATTCTAAATCATGTGATTGTATTGTATAATGTTTTTGGTGAGGCAGGAACACCACTCCTGTTTTATAAAATTGAAGCAACATACTGGTCTCAAATCAAGGCATTTATGTTGTTTCTAAATAGATTACCACCCCTATTAAATGAGGATGTTGACCAGGAATGTCTGAAAGAACTGAACCTAATCTAAATGAAATGATTAACAGTGCTGGCGATGGATCAGGACTGCAGTTACCCCCTGCTTTTGTTATGGTAAATCCTAGACAACATCGTAAGTATAAGAAAGGTAATCAAGATAAAGTAGATGGGCGCACTAAAGGTGCCCGCTCTCTCTTCGACCGTATCCAACGTAGAAAAATGAAAGAAGAAACAAACGTAACTGAAGCTGTCTCCTCTGAGACTGAGAGAGCGCAGAAGTCTATTGCCCAAAGCAAAAAACTAAATCGTCAAAAGGATCTCCAAAAGAAACGTGGAGAAGCAAAAGAAAAAATGATGCGTAAAACCAAAGAGATGGATACGCTCATGAAAGCACGTCTTTCTGACTTCAAAAAGAAGGCAGGAGATCAAACTAAGAAGCTAAAGAAGCTCAATAACTCTGTAGAATTTGAAGGTAATGTTATGATGGAAAATCAAGATGTAATCCAAGTCGCACTGGATGTTGCAACTGCAGAACTTAATCCACAAGGAGAACAGTCCTTTGCTAAGATCCAGTTCTCTGATGGTGGTGTGCAAAACCTAGATAATTTCTCTGCTAAGCGTATCGCTGCTTGCTACGCTCAACTAGATGACACTCACAAGCAACAGTTCCAATACATGCTCAACAAAGATGCAGGAACTTATCAGGCAGCACTTGATTTCGCAGTTAAGAATGTCTGATCATGGCATTCGGTCTTCAGAAACTAGCAGTTTTAGAAAGTAAACTGGACATTTATGAAGATCTCTCTAAAGAGATGCTTGACAAACTTGAACGTGCTGTTGGCACTATCTCTGAGAACAGCAATAAGATTGCTATAATCTTAGAACGTCATGAAGGTCGCTTGGAAGAAAGCGAAAGAACAGATAAACTCATCATCAAAATGATTGAGGATCTGAAAAACAAAGTGGATAAGGACCACGAAGTAATGCACCAGAGAGTTTCTACTCTTCAGAAGAAAGTAGACACCAATGCTAAGTTTGTCATTGGTGCTGGTGCTGTTCTCGCTACCCTTGTGGCAGTGTTACAAGTGGTCCCACCTATCGTCAGGCTCTTGACTGCTCCCACATCCTCTGTTAGTATGTCTGAAGTGGTGATGCCTGTTAGTGACCTTTCTTGATGTCAAGTACATACAATTAGTATCCTCTCGCCTGACTCTTTTCAGTCGCAAGAAGGCAGACCTGTATAATTTCAGGTGTCCTTACTGTGGTGACTCGCAAAAGAGACGCAACAAGGCGAGAGGATATCTTTTTAAAATCAAGAATGATTTTGTCTTCAAGTGCCACAACTGTGGCATGGGCAGAACCTTTTCTAATTTCCTAAAGGATCAGGATATACACCTGCATGACCAGTATGTTTTGGAAAAATTCAAAGAAGGTAGGACTGGCAAGGGCACTACAGTACCAAATCCTAAGTTTGAATTCAAAGCACCAAAATTTGTAAAACGTGATACAGATCTTGAAAAGATTTCTGAGCTAAATATTTCTCACCCAGCGAGAGAATATCTTGAGAACCGAGGCATCAAAGATCTAGATTATTTCTACTATTGTCCCAAGTTTAAGGCTTGGACAAATGAACAAAAGAAGATGTTTGACAACCTCAAGCAAGATAGTCCCAGGATTATTATTCCATTCCGAGACAAAGAAGGTAACCTCTTTGGATACCAAGGCAGATCACTTGCCCCTAAGGCAAAACTAAGATACATCACGATCATGCTGGACGAGGAACAACCCAAGATCTTCGGACTGGATAGGATAAAAGAAGACAAACCTGTTTATATTGTTGAAGGACCATTTGATGCGACCTTTCTTGAAAACTCTGTTGCTATGGCTGGGTCCGACGCTGATGTTCGGACGTTTGGTTGGAGCAATTATATTTGGATATTTGATAATGAACCACGCAACAGAGAGATCGTCGCCAGAATCTCCAAAGTCATTGACCGAGGAGATAAGGTAGTCATTTGGCCAAAGAAAATACAGCAAAAGGACATCAATGATATGGTTCTTGCTGGACATGATGTACAAACTCTGGTAGACTGTAACGTCTATCGGGGACTCGAAGCAACCCTCAAATTTAACGACTGGAAGAAAGTATGACAAACGGGCACGGTATCAAAGTAAAGAAGCGTAGCGGCGCTGTAGAGGCGTTGAACCTTGATAAGATCCACAAGATGGTAGAGGAAGCTTGCGAGGGGTTAGGGAGCGGCGTAAGCGCCTCTCAGGTCGAAATGAACTCGGGTCTCCAGTTCTTTGATGGCATCGAAACAAAGGACATTCAGGAGATCCTGGTGCGTTCTGCTAGCGATCTGATTAGTCTGGACACCCCTAACTATCAGTTCGTCGCTGCTCGCCTGCTTCTCTTCGCAGTTCGCAAGCAAGTCTTTGGATCTGACTGGGTAAATGGACATCCATCTGTAGTAGAACATGCTTACAAGTGTGTTTCGAATGGTGTATATGATGGCGAGATCTTGCGTAAATATACTGCAGAAGAGTGGACCAAGATTAATTCTTGGATCGATCATGAAAGAGATATGCTTTTCACCTATGCTGGTCTTCGCCAGGTAGTTGACAAGTATCTGGTTCAGGATCGTAGTAGTGGCGAGATGTACGAGACTCCTCAGTACATGTATATGATGATCGCGGTTACTCTCTTCCAAAATTATCCTACAGATACACGTCTCGATTATGTCAAGAGATACTACAACGCAATCAGCAAGCACAAAATCAACATTCCCACACCTATCATGGCGGGGGTTAGAACTCCACTTCGACAATTTGCTAGCTGTGTGCTTGTTGACAGCGATGACACCCTCGATAGTATCTTTACTAGTGATATGGCTATTGGCAGATACGTTGCACAAAGGGCGGGCATCGGTATCAACGCAGGTCGCATCCGTGGCATCAACAGCAAAATCAGAGGCGGAGAAGTTCAGCACACAGGCGTTGTCCCTTTCCTCAAAAAGTTTGAAGCAACTGTCAGATGCTGCACTCAAAATGGCATCCGAGGTGGATCAGCGACTGTCCACTTCCCAATCTGGCACCAAGAAATCGAAGACATCTTAGTTCTTAAGAACAACAAAGGCACAGAAGATAACCGAGTTCGTAAACTAGATTACTCTATTCAAATCAGCAAGCTGTTCTATGAACGTTTCATCAACAACGAAGAAATCTCCCTCTTCAGTCCGCACGACGTTCCTGGTCTGTATGATGCTTTTGGCACTCCTGGATTTGACGAGTTATATCGCTCTTACGAATCTAATCCAGACATTCCAAGACGATCTATTGGCGGTCAAGAACTTATTCTGGACCTCCTGAAGGAGAGAGCAGAGACAGGTCGTGTTTATATCATGAACATCGACCATTGTAACGAGCACTCCTCATTCAAAGACAAGGTGAACATGTCTAATCTCTGTCAGGAGATTACACTTCCCACCACTCCTCTCCAGCATATTGATGGTGGTGGTGAGATTGCTCTGTGTATTCTCTCTGCCATCAACGTTGGTAAGATCAACAAACTAGATGATCTGGAAGAACTCTGTGACCTTGCAGTCCGTGGTCTGGAGGAACTGATTGATTACCAAGAATACCCTGTTGAGGCAGCAAAACGCAGCACTATTAACAGACGTTCTCTCGGCATTGGTTATATCGGACTAGCACACTATCTCGCCAAGCAAGGAGAACACTATGACGATCCAACCGCATGGAAACTCGTCCACAACTTGTCTGAATCTTTCCAATATTACTTGCTCAAGTCAAGTAACACCATCGCTAAAGAGAAGGGCGAGTGTGGATATTTTGATCGAACCAAGTATGCAGACGGTATCCTCCCAATCGACACTTACAAGCGTGACATCGACGAGTTCTGTGGAACGGAATTGAGGCATGATTGGGAGAGTCTTAGGTTTGATATCACCACCTACGGTTTACGGCACTCAACACTGTCCGCACAGATGCCATCGGAGAGTAGTTCCGTTGTGTCAAATGCCACAAACGGAATCGAGCCTCCTAGAGCATACATGTCCGTTAAGAAAAGCAAAAAGGGACCGCTCAAGCAGATCGTTCCTCAGTATGGTAGTCTCAAGAATAACTACACTCTTCTCTGGGACATGAAGGACAACGATGGGTACATCAAAGTTGTCGCTGCTATGCAGAAGTTCTTCGACCAGGCAATTTCTGGCAACTGGAGTTATAATCCAGAGAACTATGACAACAATGAGGTTCCTGTTTCTGTCATGGCAGGTGACTTCCTGAAGACATACAAGTATGGATGGAAGACTTCTTATTATCAGAACACTTATGATCAAAAGGGAGATGAACCACAACTAACGGAGGAAAGAAAAGAATCAATTGAGGATTTACTCAACCAAATTTTAGAGACCGAGGAGGAAGATTGTGACAGCTGCAAAATTTAGAACGAGTGAACCAATGCGTAGCAAAGTAGAAGGAATGACAGTGTTCAACACTACCCAGTTGGACAGCACAAAGCAGAAGATGTTCTTTGGACCCCCTCTGGGGGTTCAGAGATACGATAAGTTCAAGTATCCTGTGTTCGATAAACTGACGCAGCAACAACTTGGATACTTCTGGCGTCCTGAAGAGGTATCGCTGCAGAAAGATCGCGCTGATTATCAAGTTCTAAATGATGCCCAGAAACACATTTTCACGTCGAACCTCAAGTATCAGATCCTCTTGGACTCTGTACAAGGTCGTGGTCCTGGCATGGCTTTCATGCCTTACTGCAGTCTACCCGAGCTTGAGGGTGCCATGAATATCTGGCAGACTATGGAGATGGTCCATAGTCGCTCCTACACTCACATCATTAAGAATGTATATGCTGACCCCTCTGAAGTCTTTGATAAGATCCTAGACGACGAGAAGATTCTTCAGAGAGCACAGTCAGTAACTCGTGCTTATGATGAGTTCCTCAGAGCAGCACAAGAGTGGGGTGCTGGAAGAATGTGGGAACATCAACTTGATGGCGTTCCACTGGCACAAAATGAACTCTATGAACTCAAGAGAAAACTATATCGAGCGGTCGTTAATGTCTATATCCTGGAGGGAATTAGATTTTACGTCTCGTTTGCTTGCTCTTTCGCATTCGGGGAACTTAAACTTCTGGAAGGAAGTGCTAAAATTATCGGACTCATCGCAAGGGATGAATCACAACACATGACCATCACTCAGAACATCATTAATAAGTGGGCAGCGGGTGATGATCCTGATATAGTCAAGATTGCCAAGGAAGAAGAGGTGAATGTTTATGCAATGTTCCAACAGTGTGTCGAAGAAGAAAAACTTTGGGCAGAATATCTATTCAAAGATGGTTCTATTATTGGTCTTAACGACAAACTACTGGCTAAGTATGTGGAGTGGACTGCCAATAGACGTTTGAAGTCTATTGGACTGAAGGCAATCTTTGACACTCCTATCAGCAACAATCCTCTGCCTTGGACAGAGCACTGGTTATCCTCTAAGGGTATGCAAGTAGCACCACAAGAGACTGAAGTTGAGTCTTATCTAATCGGGAGTATCAAGCAAGATGTTAAGAAAGATACGTTCGCTGGTTTCCAGCTATGACGCAAAATTCTTTGCCTGGTTGGAAGGTGAAAGCACTCCAAGATCCAAACGTGAGCGAACGCCACGCGAGGATCGTGATGGACGGACCCAAGTCTCTCAGCGAGGCGTGGGTCCTAAGCGCCCTACGCCTCAAATACCAGATCCTTGGGACTGAATAAATACTCATAGGTTATATTATGATGAAGTGGAAGAGTATCCAAATCCCTGGCAATATATGGGCACCGTGTTTGATGGGAGCCTTATTGGGGATAACTGGGGTTTTGTTTATGAGATTACCAATAAGTCCAACGGTCGATCGTACATTGGGCGAAAGTATTTTTGGCAAAAAAGAAAACCCAAGGGTGCTAAGAGGCGAGTTACTTCTGAAAGTGACTGGCGAAAATACTATGGATCCTGCCCAGAACTGAAGGAAGACATCAAAGAGTTTGGGAAGGACAGTTTTCAACGTGTCATACTCTCCTTGCACACCACGCCAGGTCGTGTAAACTATGAGGAGACGCGGCAGCTCTTCCTTCATGATGTCCTAACAAAAGCCTTGACAGATGGAACGCCAGCGTACTACAATTCAAACATCCTCGGACGTTACTACAGGAAAGACTATTTTGATTACTAAGATTTTGCTTGCCTCTACTGCTCTTGCTGTGGGTCTCACTGGTCCACAGATCATCGAGACAAAAGAAGCACCCGAGATCCAACCTCTGCCTGTTATTCCTTACGAAGCATCTTGGAAGTGTGAGGACTGTTCACCTAACGAAAAGTATGTCCTCGAACAACTCCAAAAACAAACCAAGATCTCAGATCGTAATGCTCTTGCAACGATCATGGGTAACATTAAACAGGAAAGCAAGTTCATTCCCAACATATGCGAGGGAGGGGCTAGAGTTTCTTACAGGAATTGCACTCGCGGTGGTTATGGTCTTATTCAGTGGACCTCAGTAGGACGCTATAATAACCTCGGTAAGTTCTGTGATAAATATGGATGTGACCCAAGCAGTCTGGAAGGTCAAACTCGTTACATGATTAACGAAAGTGTCTTCCAACGCTACCTGCCTGAGTTTGAGGGCAGAGGTAAAACTGTCCGTCAGTACATGGTTCCTGCCTATTATTGGTTAGGATGGGGTATCAAAGGTCCTAGGGAGACCTACGCTTATCAGTACACTAAAAAACTTGTTTGGTCATGATCTTGAGAGCATTGAAAAAACTTGCTAAACCATTCACTGGTATCCCTGCACCTAAGGTTCTCAAGGATGACCCTTGGTTTGGTCCTGCTCCTGTTCTCTCAGAGAAGCAGCAAGAGTATGTTGAGATGCGTAAGGCATTAGAGGAAGAGAAGCAACTCATTCCTCAAGAAGAAGATCAACCCCGCAAAGAAGTTGACAACATCCATGAGGTAATGTACAATATTGCTACCAAAAGTGGCAACACTACCACTCAACTTAATCCTATGCCAGAGTTGGGTGGTGGTTCTGAAAACTTCCAGAGTGGACCAGGAAGTTGGATGTCAGGCACAGGTATGCGTCAGTTTCACTGACGTTTTTATTGACTCAATAGCTCAGCTGGATAGAGCAACTGCCTTCTAAGCAGTCGGTCGTAGGTTCGAATCCTACTTGAGTCGCCAGTCGGTATGGCGGAATTGGTAGACGCGCTGGGTTTAGGTTCCAGTGTCCTTGCGACGTGGAGGTTCAAGTCCTCTTACCGACATTGCCCGAATAGCGCAGCGGTAGCGCACCTCCTTTACACGGAGATGGTCGGGGGTTCGAATCCCTCTTCGGGCATTATTTCAAAGAGGTTAAATGCTCGATAATGATAACGGTACGATGCAAAACTTGTGGTGTGGAGCTCGTGGCTCACCCAACTAAAGTGAGATCATGTGGGTGCTCTAACATGACCACAGTAACAGGTGACAAGATCACCGCAGTAGACCTTTCGCAGGTGGTTCTGCTGAATTCTAACAACATTATAAAGAAAGGTCCAATATTGTCAGATGCTGACCTAAAATACCAAGAGGCACGAAGACAAAGACGTGTCCGCAAACTTGACTTTGAGGAACGCTAATGATCAATCTGGACACCCGCTTTCACAGTTATCTGCACACAAACAAGTGCTTTAATATTAATGGTCAATGTGAAAATGTAGTAGCATACGGGTGGACAGATGATGGTTTGACCATCGATGGATATTATGTCTTGACAAAGAACTATAAACTCTTGTATAATCTTGAGGAGCAATGCATTGCGTTGCAAGAACGTAGCGGAATGTAGCTCAGTTTGGTAGAGCACTCGCTTTGGGAGCGAGATGTCGCAGGTTCGAATCCTGTCATTCCGATTGGTAATTTACCAACATTATTTCTAATCATGCAAATTTTTCTAGACACTGCTAATTACACAGAGATTGCTGAGCGTTATGCTACTGGTCTTGTCTCTGGTATCACGACCAATCCTACACTAGTTCGTAAATCTGGTGTAGACTATCACGATTTCATCCGTACACTTTCAAGAGACTTTGCTTTTGAAAGTATCTCTGCAGAGGTTGATGGAAAAAATGCTGATGAGATGATCGAGAATGCTCAACAGTACATCAAGATCGGTTCGGAAGTTACCATCAAACTCCCCCTTACTAAGGAAGGTCTTATCGCATGTAAGATCCTTTCTGAAGAGGGAGTAAAAACAAATGTCACACTCTGCTTCTCTGTAGCACAG
>Ga0213859_10000668_pt1 | contig 15544 bp, 3 predicted proteins | sample PICome_2_FD_160133 | JGI IMG/M metagenome (GOLD analysis project Ga0213859, IMG submission 160133) | Coastal seawater microbial communities near Pivers Island, North Carolina, United States - PICO304 | ecosystem: Environmental > Aquatic > Marine > Coastal | place: USA: North Carolina | collected... | reverse complement strand
CGATGCCTCTTTCTAGGTTAGAAAATTTTCTGATTAATACCGATGGTAATATCCTTTATGTAAATCCATCCGATCTGGACGCTACAGATAGTTTTGATAATAAAGGTAATTCCTTAACTAGACCGTTTAAGACTCTGCAGAGAGCACTAATCGAAGCGGCAAGATTTGCTTATCAAGCAGGACAAAATAATGATAGGTTTGATAAGACTACTATTCTTTTGTATCCTGGTACACACCTAATTGATAATAGACCTGGTTATTATATCAATAATGTTGGTGGTTCAGTAAAATATTATGATGTAAACGAAAATGAAGTTAGTTCACCACAAATTGAACTTACAAATTCTTCGATATTAGACATTAATAATTCTTCAAACGTTTTATATAAATTCAACTCTGTTGAGGGCGGTGTAATTATCCCTAAAGGTACATCGGTTGTTGGTTTAGATTTAAGAAAGACAAAGGTAAAACCTTTATATGTTCCTGACCCAGAGGATGATTCTATTTCCAGATCAGCGCTATTCCGTGTTACTGGTGGTTGTTACTTCTGGCAGTTCAGCATGTTTGATGCTGATCGAGATGTTTTCTATAATAAGAATTTCGGTTTACAAAGAAATCCAAGTTTCTCTCACCATAAATTAACCTGCTTTGAATATGCAGATGGTGTCAATAAGACAACCTTGACAAAGTTAACTGACCTTGAAATGTATTATTTCAAGTTGATGAATGCATATGGTGATGATACTGGAAATAGAAAGATCACTGCATATCCAAGCGTAAGTGACTTTGAACCAAACAATCCAGAATTCAGAATTGTTGGTGCATTGCAAGCTGGTGACCTTGAAATTGAAAATTTAACTTCTACAGGAGTGGTTGCTACAGTTACAACTAAAAATGCACACAATTTAACTGTTGATGATTCTTTCCGCGTTACTGGAATTAACTCTGAAACATATAATGGTACTTTTAGAGTAACTGGAATTACAAGTGAAAGAAACTTCACTTATACCATGCTTGCTGATGCAGATCAGGATCTTGTCAATTTCCCAGGTGGTGTAAATAATCCAAGAGTAATTATTGAAGCAGATAATGTAACTGGTGCTTCACCATACATCTTTAACCTTTCATTGCGATCCACTTTTGGTATGTGTGGACTTCATGCAGATGGAAATAAGGCAACTGGATTTAAGTCTATGGTTGTGGCTCAATTCACTGGAATTGGACTGCAGAAAGACACCAATGCATTCGTAATTTATAATGAAGCAACAAACGCATACGATACAAATTCATCCACTGCATCACAAAATAGACCTCTCTATACAAATCAGAATGCAGTTTATAAAACATCTTACGAAAACTTCCACATAAAAGCATCAAATGATGCAGTAATTCAAGCAGTTTCTGTATTTGCTATTGGTTTTTCAAATCACTTCCTTGCCGAGGGTGGAGCGGACCAATCAATTACAAACTCGAACTCCAACTTTGGTGCCAAAGCTCTGGTTTCAAAAGGATTTAAAAATCAGTCATTTAATAGAGATGACACTGGATATATCACCCACATCGTTCCACCAAGAGATCCCCAGTCTTCAAGTATCAGCGTTACCTGGAGAGCATTAGACGCAGTTAAAACAGAGAAAGTTGGTATTGTATCTCACCTGTATTTACTTGGTGAAACTGACCAAGATAACCCACCAACAAACATTGTAAATGGTTATAGAGTTGGTTCAAATGATAATGAAGTTCTTTACTTAGATTTGAATATAAGTGGAAATGATTTGAACTTGGAATCTCCAATTCTAATGGATGTTACCAGTGGAGATGGACCTTCAGGAAAGAAAGTATCAACTGTTTCCAGAACTAATGGTATAACAGATGTTAGTAGCAATGTATTTACGTTAGATGCAAATCATATATTTAAGACTGGAGAATCCGTAAGAGTTTATAGTGATGATGGCATTGTCCCTGGAGGACTTGAAAATGAAGGTCTATATTATATCATTAGTACAGCAGTAAATAAAGTCTCATTAGCAAGTAACCTTAATAATGCACTTGCTAGCACACCTGTTCCAATCACAATTACAAATAGTGCTGGTGGAATTCTCAAATTAGTTAGTAGAGTAACTGATAAACTTCCTGGAGATCTTGGACACCCAGTTCAATTTGACTCTGGTACAGTTAGCATCGGTGGCGATACTGTGACTAGGGGATGGTATATTACAGGAACTGGTACAACAACTGGTGCCAGCGCAAATTCAATCTATCAAGGATTTATTGGTGTTGCGACAGCAATTGAAGATAATAATGCATCTGCATATATCAAGAGAACTCCAGATAATCGCGATCTTAATGATAGAATTTACAAATTACGTTATGTTATTCCTAATGACATAACAACTCAGACTGCGAAAGCACCTGAGAAAAACTTTGTCTTGCAGGAATCCAAATCAACTAAATTTGATTCCGCATTTACTACATTAAAGGACTCTCGTAATCCTAGAATTATTGCAGGTATTACTACTGCAATTGATTCTGGTAATATTATTGCCACAGTCACAACTGAAAAACCTCACGGTTTGACTGTTGATGATAGAGTAAAAATTAATAGAGTAGTTAGTACAGCAAATACTACTGGATTCAATGGTTACTACACAGTAACTGGAATTACTGATACTAAGAAATTTACCTACACTTATGATAAGGCAGATGTTGCTGGTACTTTTGATAATGATATTACTAGTAGAACCGAACAACTACCTGCATTTGAAAGAAATGAATATGACACTACATATACAATTCAAGATGTAGAAACAATTCAAGAATATGTTAAAAATGAGCAAGATGGAATTTATTATCTTACATGCTTAGTTGGTAATATTTCTCCCAGTGTTTCTGATTTCTCTACTATAAAATATAAGCAATCTATAGAAAGTCTTTATCCAACTGTAGATAAGGATAATTTAGTTCTTGATCCCGATCACACTGCATCGTCTGCTTCCATCAAAACTCTTGGAAAAGTTATTGTTAACGACTCTTTGAATAGTGTTACCAAGAAATCTACTATTGAATATCTCCAAGATAATAGAATCGGATTCGCTATCACCTTTGCTGAATCTTCATCATCTGGTATTTCTACAATTACCTTCAATCATAATCACAATTTTAATAGAATCTCTGATACTGCAATTACAAATGGTGGTTCTGGTTATGCCAATGGTACTTATTATAATGTCCCACTAACTGGTGGTTCTGGATCTGATGCAACTGCAACGATTGTGATCAGTGGTACTAGTATAACAACTGTCACAATTACAGATCCAGGATGTGCTTATCAAGTTACTGATGTTCTTTCGGCAGCTGATGGTAATCTTGGTGGTGGAGGAGGTGCTGGTTTACAAATTAGGGTAGATAATATTGTTAATAACGTCGGAGACGCTATTCAAGTAGTTGGAGTTGGAACTGAGTTAAATCGTAATTATAGTGCATACAATGGACTATATGAAATTACTGATGTTCCAAGTGTAAAATCAGTTGAATATTCAAATGGAACTAATCCAGGAATTTATACTTCATCTAGTGCAAATTCTACAGGTATTGCTGCTATTGTATCTGAAGCGTTGTATGTCAATCTTATTGATTATCAAACATCTACTCAATTAATTAGAGTTACAACTCCTACTCAACATGGATTGAAAGTTGGTAATAGAGTTAAAATTTCAGGATTAACTGGTATTGGTTCAACAATTCTTTCCGGTGACTTCATTATTAATAAGGTAATTAGCAAGAAGAAGTTTGGTATTAAGAGTCCTGTTGGCGTCTCAACGGATCAAGGACTTGGTTCTGTTAGAGTCATGAGATATGGACTCGGTGCATATGGACAAGATACATCTCTTGCAACTGAGAAGATTGGTGGAAGTTTAATTCCAATGACCTCTGGATTACGCACATTACTTGCTTCAACACTTAATGTGGGTGGCAATTCGATTACTGTTGATTCTACTGATGGTTTTTATGCTGGATCATTTATTCAGATTGATGAAGAAATTATTAGAATCACCTCAGTAACAAATTCTAGTACAGCAGATGTACAAAGAGGTGTGCTTGGAACTAAGGTTGTTGCACACGATGATAACAGTGTAGTTACTGAAATTAAAGTTATTCCATCTGAGGTTCGTAGATTCTCCAGCATCCGTGCTTCCGGTCATACCTTTGAGTATGTTGGTTACGGTCCTGGTAACTACTCTACTTCACTTCCACAAAGGATTCAGAGAACCCTGTCACAATCAGAAGAACTTCTTGCGGTATCTAAAGAAGAAAAAGGTGGTATTGTATTCTTCTCTGGTATGAATGATCGTGGTGATTTCTTCACTGGTGAAAGAGCAGTTCCTAGAGAAACTTTCTTAGGTGAAGATCTTTCTGATTTAACTGCAGTCTTTGATGATCTCTATGTAAGAAATACTTTACGTGTCGGTGGTGGTCCAAATCAAAACTTACCATCAGAATTTAATGGACCTGTTAACTTCTCAAATAAATTAACCTCAACCGATACTGAAGATGGTATCAACGCCATTAAATTGCTCCTTAAGGGTAGTGGCGGAGATGATCCTTTCTTCCAGGTTGGACAAGACTCAGAACCATCACTTGTTGTAAGTAATCAAGGATCTAACTTTGTTGGTATTAAGAGCGCAACCCCTGCCTTTGAATTAGATGTTAACGGAACAATTCGTGCAACTACATATGAGAATTTCAAGTTAAGTGATCTTCCAAATAATACAACAGAGGAAACTACTTTTGCAAAAAATCGTGTTCTGAAAGTCAACGAGCAAGGAGACGGTTATGTATTAGTTGATCCTCATGAACTGGAAGCATACAAATTATCAAGTTATGGTATCAGTAATGACCCAACAGTCTACAGTGGTGTTGGATCTAATGTGAATAGTAAGTTACAAATCAGTGGTGTTTCTACTAGCAGATTTTCTGTTGGAGAAGAAGTTAAAATCTTTGGCGTAACTAAAACTTCTGATGGTGGTGCTTTCCCCTCTATACCACCAGTTTCAATTGCGAATAAAGTTGGTACAGCAACAACTTCAAAATTATATCGCTATTGGATTGCCGAATATAATTATAGAAACGGTAAAGTGGGAATTGCTACTCAAATTAATCCAAAAGAGGGAATAGGACATGTAGCAGATGCTGACTTTAATGATCAAGAGCATATTGCATTAACAGTCAATCGAAATAGTGTAAACAATGGTCTTCTTGTTTATCGCCAAATAAGCAACACAGGAGTTTCAACAAACATTTATAATGCTAAATTGATTGCTATTCTTGGACCAAAGGAATTGCAATCCGATATTTCTAGCATTATCTGGAAAGACTATGGTGTTTATGAACAAACTGAATGGTCAACAAAAGACAACAGAAATCAGTTTACAGATGAGGGTCAAATCCACTTCCCCAATATCGCAACTACTGGTCAAAGAAGAGGTTGGGAAATGGATAATATTGTATCCATTGGAAATAGCACTATCACTGTAAGTGGTCAGTATAATTATAATAATTCAGTTGGATTTGGAACAACTTCTGTTGTCAGAGTTACTCATGACAATACTGCCGGATTGAGCACAGCAATTGATGATACTGTTGCAAGTGGTGGTAATTACTTAGATCTCCCAAGTGGAACATTTATTACATCTAAACTTATTATTCCAACTGGATTTACTCTGCGTGGAAATGGTAAAAACACAATCATTAAGCAACAGTATTTTGCAAATGACTCAACTGATGCCCAAGGAAATTCATTAGACTTTGATGGAAACTTTGTTGGTATTGCAGTTACGAATGGTAAAGATGTAACCATTTCTGATCTTACAATTGATGGTAATAATCATAATAATATTAATTACCAAACAGAGTCGGATAATTACCTTGTTTATCTGAAAGGAATTAATTCTTCACTGATCAAAAATATTGAAATTCGTAATACTCCTGGTCATGGACTTTATATGCATGACACAAAGAGAGTATCAGTTGAAAACTGTTCATTTGTTGATGGATCTCTTACTGATAGATTCTTCTTCCAACCATTTAGCGCACAAGATTCTGAAACTTTAAGAGTTAATGATTCTCTGTTTGAAAACTTCCCTGGTTCAGTAGATCTTTCAGTTACAAGTGTAACTTCCACTGGAGGAAATATTATTCGTAATTGTGGAACTGGTCTTAGAACATATGCTTCTGGTAAGATCACAACAACTAATAATATTATTCTTGGACCTGGTGATGAATACATTCCTTCGCCAGATATATATGATAGTGACTTTAATTCTATCAATGTAACTATTGATAGATCAACGAACTTTAACAGTCCTCTTTATCTGTATCTTGAAAAGGGTGATCCAAAGAATATCAGTGATAGTGCCATTGATAATTTAACTGCTGGTATTGGAACAATTGTTGGACAAGGAACTACTAATGAAACTCTTGGTGATAAGTTCTTGTTCATGAATGTTACAAATCAAAATACTGAAACTCAAAATAATAAATTTACTAGAGATCTGGGATATCTGCAAGTTGGTCTTACAACTGCACAAACAGCAACTCTTGGTTTAACCTCTGCTCTTGGATATGTAATCAGTGCCACTGAGTTTATAACTCCAGTAGGTTATACAACTATTGGAATTCAAACAGGTACTTGGAATACACTAGGTGCAGGTGCTACAAACTATACGCTTACACTTTCAGATGTAAATCAATTCGCTGGTATATCAACTGGTGATATTGTGAAACTTGTTGATCACGCTGTAACGCCTGATCTTTCCACATACGAGTTGACAGTTCAGAGTAAAATTTCAGTCGATGCTGCAACAAAACAACTTAGATTGATTGGAATCACTACTGACAATCCACAACAGTTCCCTGCGCCGGGTGGATATATAGTAGTGAAGAATAATTTTGTAATCGCAAAAGGAAGAGTCGGAGTTATTTAACCAATGCCAGACAATACTAATGTAAATAATAATTCAGCAGTTGTTGTAGTAGGTAGGACTGCTCCAGTCCCTCCTGGTCAACAAAAGTCTGAAAAGTCAATTCCGGTTGTGGTCGCAAGTGACCAGTCTGCTATTCCTGTTGAAGAGCAGAATAAAGTTCAGTCTGAAGTTGCCCTATCTCTTCTTGGTATTCCAAGATCTGAAGTCGCTCTTGGTATCTTTGCTGACGTTAATACTTATGATATCAACCCAACAGAATGGACATCAACACCAGAGCAGTATGCAACTGCAGCGAATCCTGGTGCTGGTTCCACAATGGGATGGGGACTTACTCACGTTCCAGAGGAATCTGGTGCATTAGTTGAAGCACCTTCAGACAAATCTGCGATTTTAACTTCAAAAAGATTTTTTAGATATCAACCAGGTCGTGTTTCTTCCGCAACATTTGGTGTTAAGACAACGGTCATTGGTGGTGATGATGATGCGAATGGTGCTGGAACGGGAGTTCAAAACCCTGCTGTTCGTAAGTATGGCATCTTCGACAATTATGATGGATATTATTGGGAAACAAGAAATAATGGTAAGGGAGATAATTTCTCTGTTGTAAGAAGAACACAATCTATTGTATTTGAAAGTTCTGTAGAATATGGTGGTTTAGGTAACCAACAACAAGCAGATTACGGTACAACAAGTCCATATGATCCTCTAGAACCGAGAGCATCAGAAATTGATCCTACAATTGCTTATACTGGTTTTAGTACTGAATTCTCAACTCCAACTGGATATAGAAATACTCAACTTGGTGATTTGATTATCTACAGAGATAATCTGATAATGACTCATGCTGCGGTGTATGATCCCACATTACTACAACCAAAGCATCTTGTTGGTATAACTTCTATCACTGGTCCATCTAATAACTCTGTATTAACTTGTGCTGGTCTTGCTAAGACAATTACACATGCATCATACAATATAAACACTGGTCTGATGGTCATTACGACCGCAGAAGAGCATGGATTTAAGAATGGTAAGTTCCTTACTCTTGCTGGTATTGGAATGACCTGCTATCTTGATCCAATTACCCCAAAGACTTATCCAAATAGAGTTCATGGTTACAACATTGTAGGTATCAATTCAGAAAAACAATTTATTGTCAACGTTGGTGTTTCAACTGTCCCTACATTCTATCATAGTGGTGGTCACGCTATTGGACTTAGCACTGGACAGTATGTTTCGTACACTAAAGGAAATGCAACCTCTGCAATTACTGGACTTACAGATACTGCAATCTATAAGGTCAAGAATCTTACGTTGAATGCAACTACAGGAATTACAACTATTAAATTAACTAATTGTAGTGATGTAGATTTAAATATCAATAATTCTAATAATTTTGAAGGATATACCGGAATTCAAACTCATTGTTTGGAAACTCCTGTTCCATTTGTCCAACCAACAGCAAATGGATTAGTTGGTGCTGCTAACGGCAGAGCTGCAAACTATGTTAAGTATAGCGCCATTCAAAAAACTGGCATGTTCCCATACAGATATTATGATGATTCTGGAACTAATAGTGAAGGATATATTGATACATCAAGAGCAGATACTGGAACTGCTTCAACTAAAAATGAAATAGATGATCTCAATCTTTATTATAATAAGTGGGTCAATCAAAACGTTGATATTAAATACTGGGGTGTTTATGAATATCGTATTCCTAGATCCAGATTTAGTGGCGATCGTTTAGATAATGATGATAGTGGTGCTTTACTTTATAGTGATGCGGTTGGGTCAAATAGAGCAGGATCTCCAGTAATAGATGCGGCAACAGGCGAAGCATTAACTGATGTAAGTATCTGGGATCTTGATTTCACCAAAGTTACCATGTACAAGGTTGAGTTCTCATGGTATGGTGCTGTTGGTGCATTATTCCTCGCCTACGTGCCCGTGAGCAACGGTGAAGCACGTTGGGTACGTGTACACCACCTGAGAGCATCTAACCAGTTGAAGGTCGCCTCCTTGGGCAATGCGACACTTCCTATTACCTATTTGGTTTATGGTGGTGGTAATGAGAACAGACATGGATATCTTAATGATTATAGAACAGAATCTATTTTCTCATATGGTTCTCCATCTGAGCATATTATCAAGTATGGTGCTTCTTACTATATTGATGGTGGAGACCGTGGAACAGTCAAACTGTTTAGTTATGGAACTCCAACTAATATAGATGTTTATGGATTGAAACGGACTCCTACAGTTGGAACTGGAAATACTGAAATAAATCTTGCCAATGCAACAAGTACAACTGACCCATATATGATTGCTGGATCAACATCAGGATTTACAACTTCATATTATATTGGATCGAAAGTAATTACAAGTAATCCTCTTGATCAAAATATTGAAATTAATTATTATAATGCAAGTAATAGAAGATTGTATTTGAATTCTCCACTCAATGATACAAATCCAACTACACTTACTATTATTCCAAATAGAGTTACTCCTTTAATTGGTGTTAAGTGTAGAGATTTCATTCAGAGTAGCACTGGTAGAGATGTAAGAAACAGAACTCAGGTTTATCCAACCAGATTGTCAACTGGATCTACAGGTGTGATTAAAGTTGACATGCTGAAGTCGCCTATCTTCCAAACTGAATCCATTATTGTTAATAATACTGGTCCCAATATTGTTGATCAAGAAACTAATATTGGTAAGAGAGGCAAACCAACTCTAGTCAATTTACCACTCTCAACATACACTGGAGCGCACACATTCGTTTCTGGTAGTAGTGACTTAGCAAATGCAATTGCTCTTTCTTCTAACACATCAACTAAGTTTGCAATCACCAATGCAGCATACGATTCTGCAACTGGTAAACTGACTCTGACTACTTCTTCAGCGCACAGTCAGTCTGCTGGAACAGAAATTAGAATTTTGAAGGAGTCCCTGACATTCACATGTACTCTTGACAATAACGCAACAGAACACTCTTATCCTCGCGAGACAGATCCAATCTTTGATGGAAATGCTCCTGGTGGTGGTACAGATTTTGATGGTGCAATCTCTGGAGACTATAGTAGACCACTCAGACTCCTAAACGGAACTTCAGGAAGCACAATGATAGTTAGTGTAACCACCGATACTAGCGGTAATACTGCTACTGATATTGCATCACATGCTGAATACATCAGAGACATTGGTGGTGGTGCTTATGGATACTTTAGAGGTTACTTTGAAAATGATGCTACTGAGAAACCAATTTCTGTTCTTGGATACTTAGAGAACAGAGGAAAGGATAGAACTAAAAACATCGATACTGATGGTTATTACTTCTATGCATTGGAATCCACTACTGATAATATCATCCTTAAGGATGATGATCCATTTGTACGTGAGCAACATTCAAATCCAGATGGAACTCCTTCAACTGGAGCAAATACAGAAGAGACTCTTGCTCAATTATCTTCAGTCAAGATAAATCAAAGAAATGAGTCTCCGATTCCAGGAACAGGAACAGTCGTAGCAAGTCTCTTCATTCCTGCTTCTGGTGAAGAATATGATTTATCACCTTATTTTGACTATAATAAGGAATATCTATCATTCCCCCTAACAGATAAGGTTGATAGTTTGTACCTTTGTGGTTCTTCTCAGAGTTTGTATGATTCTTCAAATCCAAAAGCGGAAGTAGAAGCAAGTCTTACCTGGGAGGAGCAGTGATTTATGGCAAACGGAGGAAAGGATATAAGACTGGGCGATGACAAACGCCCAGTAACTATCATACCAAAAACTGAAGATAATTTATATAATGTTAGAAATGGTGCTATACTTACTGACGAGTTTGGAACTCCGCTAACCACTGAAATTGATGAGATTTTTGTCGCTGATGCAACATCTAAAAAATCAACATCTGTTGTCTTTCCAGAAAAACCAGAAGATAGTTATCAACAAGCAGTAGATACATCCGTAGGAACTTATACTGGATCATATGGACATGATTTGGATGTTTATGTTTCTACTGGAGTAGCACAAACTGGAGGTGGAACCGTATCTTTTGCATCAACTGTTGCTCTTGCTGCTGGTGGTTCTGCAAGCGTTCCCCTGGAATTGTATCCAGATGTAGAGGTTAAAACTGTTAATGATCAAACAATTGAGTATAATAGAATATATTTTGATGACGCAGTTGGAATTAAAACTAATACAACAGTAAGAGTTGGTGATAGAGTAAGTGGAACATTTTTTAAAAGCGGAACAATTGTATCCAGAGTAAATCGTAGTAGAATTGTACTCTCAAAAAACATAGACAATGTTGGTATTTTAACCACCAATGACATTACTTTCACAAGATCCGTAAAATCTAATAGAAAATCAATTAATACTTGGAAAGTTGTAGAACAGTTTAAAGAAACTAGTGAAGTATCTTCTAGTTTGTTGGGTATTCCCAGAGCAGAAACTCAGTTAAGTCTTTTTTCTGATGTATCTGTATATGGATTGGATCCTGATGAGTTTGAAAATTTTGTATATAATGGAGGTTATAGTTTCAATACTTGGGAAAATAGAGCGAACGCAATCTATGGAAACAGATATCGTGGAAGAGTTCAAGAAGAAGTTCAAGAAGCTGCAATTCGACTTGAAGTGTTTTCTGCTCCATATTCATTTCCATTTGGACCACCATTTGAAAAATTAGGTGTCTATAATGAGACTCAATATAATTTTTACAGAAATTTTATTAATCTTGGATTAGAATTATATAATTATTACAACGTTGGTGGTGGATCAAATTATCCTGCTGAGTGGAAGAATAAATTTTTAGATCCCGCATTAGTATACATTGATGGTAATGAAGTAAAGTATAATGAGCCTATTGAAAATGCATTTGCTGCGATTGATGTATGGACTGATACTTGGAGATCTTTAGAGTTAAAAGAACTTATAGACCCGGTAACAGGTAGTACATATGATTTTGCAGACATTCAACTTTTAGCATCTTCTGGTGAATTAAGTAATGTTGCCTCTGATGTTGACACAACGAATACTAGACCTGGTTACTCTAGTACACATGAAAGATACACATATCTTCAGTCCAGAAGAGTGTTTAGATATCAACCTGGTCGTATTAGTGGATTTACTTTTGGTGTAAAGTCTTCTACAGAACAAAGAGACGGATCAATTATAGAGTGGGGAATTAAAAACCCAACAGACCAGTATCTGTTTCAAATAGACACGGGTAATTTAAAAATTATTCGTAGAAGTACTTTACCTTTGGAGGCATCTGTATTAGCAAGAAGTGGATTAACGATTGACGATCAAGTTAAAAAAGTATCAGGTGACCCATTTGATGATACAGAATATTATACTATAGAAATTATAAAAGACAAATTTAATGGTGACGTTTTGAATGGAAATGGTCCTTCTGGATATAACTTACTCCCAGAAAGAGTGACCATGTATAAGATTGAATTTGGTTGGTATGGTGCTATTGGTGCAAGATTTTATGCATATGTTCCAATTGGCAATGGTGAATGCAGATGGGTAGTAATGCACACCTTTGTAATTGAAAACTCTCTGAGAGGTCCATGTTTAGAAGATTCATATTTTAGACTCTTCTATTCAATTAATGTTAATAACAATAAAAACTTAAGAACACCACAATTTCTTTATAAGTATGGTGCATCATACTACATTGATGGTGGAGATGAAGGTACTTCACAGGTATTTACTTCTTCTGGCATTTCTTCAGTTGGTATTGATACTTCCAGAACTTTAATGGGAATTACTCCGAAAAATTTCTTGGCAAATCAACTTGGAGATTTAATTACCAATAAAAAGTTAATTATTCCAACAGAATTGAATATAACTAGTGATTCACTTGCAAAAGTTGAAGTAGTTACATGTCAAGCATGTCCCGGTTATGGACATGTTTACACTCCTGGTGTTGCATCTACTATATTTGGTAGGTATATAAACGCACAATTTACTGGTACTAATGAATTAACTGCAATAGATCCTCTTAATAGATTTAAACCCCAGGATGATAATGCTAAAATAATTGCGCCATCGATTTATAATGCATATATTACAGATTTATCTGCACCTGTTGGATTGGGAACAACCTCAGAGTCTGCAACAATTCAAGGTTGGGGTCCTGGATTAGATGGATATCCTTTATACTCTAGTACAAGATTTATTGGTGGTGAATTGACTCTCGATCGAGTTACTGGAATTAACACAACAAACCCAATATCATCTACTGTTGGGGTTGGTACATATCCACATACAATTCGATTAAGTAATTACGATGGATATATGGCATCTGATTATAGAATAACTGGTTCTGAAATAACTCTTCAGTTTGTAAATCCAGATAATCGTGATGATTATCAGCATCATTCAGACTTCTTAATTGGAATTACTGATAGACCACCAAATGTCACTCTTCCAAATACTTTAGATAGTTTTGAGACAGTTGATGGGGGATCCACAACGTCTTTAAGTAAATCACAAATACTTTATGCAGAGCATAGTCATACTCATGCATATATTGATGAAAATGCTGTCGAAACTGGAGAAGCATTTGAAGGTAGAGAGCATGTTAGATGTGAAACAGATTATAGAATCCCATTTGTAGAAAACTCTACTCTTGGTGGGGGTTATTGTTCTATAGTACAGTTTACGGTTGAAGAACCAAGTGAAATTAATGAAGTTGAATCAAAACTGGGATCAGAATTAGGTTTAAGTGCAACTGATATTGCAAATGATTCTGCATATGATGCAAATGCAGAATACTTTATAAAAGTTTCACCATGGCCAGCAAATACTGACTTTGGTGGCGGACAAGTTAAAGTAAAAGGTGATAATCCATCAAACGTGCGTTATGTTGGAAGAACAAAGAAATTTACATCTGCTGGAATTGTCTATGGTTATGTAAAAGTTGACGGTGACATTGGCAAAAATGCACCTTTTACAGTTGAAATTAGACCAATCACAATGAGAGCAGATAGAAATCCAATAAGACAAAAATTATTTAATTTCGATCCTTTCCCATTATTTTTGGTTGCACGTTTGAGAGATAATGCTGCAATTAATAATATTACTATTAAAGAAAAAATTGGTTCCCTACAAAAAACTATTGCACCAAGACTTTACGTTCTTGGTCACCACATGTCAGTTACTTTTGCTAATAATAAAACTTCCAATGATCTAAAACCAACAAACTTTATTGAAATAGATCGTCAGTCATCTGCTTTGGTTGATACTCAAAATCAACAGATATTAAGACCAGGAGTTAGAAAAGATATTGTTTATGTTGGTGCGAATACCACAAAATCAATTGATATGACACCAATTTTTGGACAAGATAGAAATGTTATTACTCCTGACAATTTAAATATTGAAGCAACATTTATTACTGCAAAGAAAATTGACTCTGGAACTAGTGGAACTGTTGAGGCAGCGCTCAACTTTAAAGAACAATGATAAATAAAAGAAAATCTAAGTTATAATGGCAAATTATAGACCACTTATTGTTAATTCAAGTGCTCAGCAGATTCAGGAATTGACTGATGCTGATAACTTAGTTATATCAAACAGTACTTTAACTGCTGAAAGTTTTGTTGGTAACGGAACAATTCCAGTTGGTGGCATCATCTTATGGTCTGGAACGTCAGTTCCATCAGGGTGGGCATTATGTGATGGGAGTAATAGTACGCCAGACTTAAGAAATAGATTTGTTGTTGGTGCTCACTCTGTAAGCAAAACTGGAACCACCACGCAAGCAGGACCTACGTTTGATGCTACTAGTGGTGCATTAAATGAAAGCGGACAATACGCACCTGGTGATATTGGTGGTGAATCTGCTCATCAGTTGACTGTTGCTGAACTTGCATCTCACACTCACAGTAACGGTATGGGAGGCGGCAACTGTGCTCCAGGTGGTCAGTCGCAATCGGCTCCACAAAGCACTGGATCTACAGGTGGAGATAACTACCACGAGAACAGACCACCATATTATGCTCTTGCTTATATTATGAGAACTGCCTGATAGAGGAAAATATAAATGGCTTTACAGAATCCGAAACGTTTTGGTTTAGATGTTAATGCTAACTTTAGTGATGTTTTAAATAAGAATCTTTCCTTACAAGCGTTAAACCTCCCACCTCTGGATTTGGAGATTATACGTGGATCTGCAGACATTGGAGCAACTCGTCAAGACTTTAGATCATTTTCTAGATTAAATATACCTCTTTGGAAAAATTTAGATAGATTTCTTTCCGATTCTGGAATGTATGATTCTGTTGTCAGTTCAAAAGCAGGAACAGATGTAACTTTATTTGGCAATCTATCGATTAATGGATCTATTGATGGAAATGCAATAAGGTATAGGTATGTTGATTTTGAAGATAGTAACAAAGTTAAGATAGCAGATATTTCTACATCCAGATCTAGCGCCTGGAGTTCTTCCGACCCTAGGGCAAACAGTACTGATTTAATTAAACAAGGCAGAGCAAAAATTTCATATGGTGCCAGAGTTGGAATTGCAACTGGCGGAAAGTTAG
>Ga0213859_10000667_pt1 | contig 15550 bp, 16 predicted proteins | sample PICome_2_FD_160133 | JGI IMG/M metagenome (GOLD analysis project Ga0213859, IMG submission 160133) | Coastal seawater microbial communities near Pivers Island, North Carolina, United States - PICO304 | ecosystem: Environmental > Aquatic > Marine > Coastal | place: USA: North Carolina... | reverse complement strand
CACCTGTTAATGAAACAGTCGATGCAAATTGTTTAATCTTTGAGCGAAGAACATCAATGCCACTTTCTTCAGAAGCATTAATAATCATATAGTCCAAAGTCAGTTGATTGCATAAAGCTCGAGCAACGGTGGTTTTACCTAAGCCAGCAGAACCGCTTAAGATCATGTTAGGTATTTCAGCCTGATTAACTAAATCATTAAAAGTCTTTTTTAAATTTGCAGGAAGAATACAATCATCAATTGTTTGTGGCCTCCATTTTTCGCACCACAGAAATTCATTTTGGTTTGTCATAATAAAGTGTAGGCCTTTTGCGAACTTGCCCAGGTTGCTTTTCGTTACTCTGAGGTTTCCGCAGGCCCCCCAGCGCTAGGAGTAACGACTTGTGTTTTACCTGCAGGTTCTTGCGCGTGGAAATTCACAACAGAATCAAGTTTATTGCGGATTTCGCCAACGTGGGCCATTTCCTTTCCTTCAAAGGCGCCGCGTCGAGAACAAGTATCAATGATTTGAACTACGAGTTCGAGATCTGAGGCAGTAATGATGGGTGCTTCTTTACTCATTTACTAAAGGTTGAATTTTTTTCCAGCGCGATCCAGTATTCTACTGAAGATGTTTTTGATTCCCAATGAGAAATAAGCTTAGAGCTAATTGATACGTCATAGTCGCCATTAACCAATTTAAGGTTAGAAACCAAGAACTGGAAATCAAACGAATCCGCATCAGTGTTAGACGAAACTTTATGTGAGTACGTATTTGACGAACTGTTGCTTGGGTCTTTTATCTGCATTACGGTATCGCCATTTGCTTCTTTCTTCGTAATAGAAACAATTGGATGACCTAGCGCAGATGATGCCTTTCTAATTTGTGCGATGTCGTCGGCAGTTAGCGTAACCGTGACTTCTGCATCGGGCATATTTACTTCTTTTTCGGGATGAGTAAGAATCGAAGAGTCTGCGTATCGATATGTAAGAGAAGATACGGCTGATCCAATTTCAACTGATTCATCACCAAACGTAAGATCAGGGTCTTCGATAAGAGAAAGCGCAGAAAGAAACTCGTTTAAGTCATAAATACCTACTTTCTTTGGGAAGGCTTCTTGAACTTTGGCCGATGCCAAAATGTTTTTTGCTTCAGCAATGGTTTGAATTGTATTACCTTCACACAAAACCAAGTTAGGTTGAATGGAGGCAAAGTTTTTAAGAACATCAATTGTTTCTTTACTAATTTTCATGGTTGTATTATACACTAGTTTTTTCGTTTTGTAAATAATAAAATTCTATGATGAATAGCAGGCATGAAATTGCGTGCGCTGCATGGTGAATGTCTGTTTCAGAATCAAATGTTTCTCCTTTTTTGAGAGCCCAAAGATGTCGCTGTGCTGCAGCAAAATAACGATTGTCCAAATTTTCAAGTTTTTTCCAATTTTCTCGATCATATTTTTGTGCGCCATAGGTGAGAACCTTTACAACATCGTCTAAAGCATTTGGTGGAATTAGACTATAGTCGGGTTTTTCTGAGTCGTATTTTATGCCTTTCATAGTTTTATATGGGCGGCCATCCCTTATAAAAAAGGATGGCCGCCGCTCAGGTTATGATTTGTCGAAACACTACTCACGACAAAGTTTTATTGCGATTGCACATCGGCCGGCCACGTAGATGGATCTTCAAGAGTATAATCGACATTCACATCGATCTTACTATAAAGATCGAGGAAAGCTTGGCGAGTATCATCATCAAATCGGTTAATGCACATTTCGATAGATTTCATACGATCATTAAAAATCGAATATGTTTTGACGATATGGCATAGTCTACGTGTGGAAATAACGTCATCCACACCATCATTTTCAAATGTTTTGCGAATAACATTGGCCCATCCAATTAGACTTTGGATGAAATCAGAATCATCAACATCAAATGCATTTGCATGAAGATTTAAGATTTTGGCTTCCTGTGCTGGAGAAGGATATTCTTGGTCAATTACCGCTACGAATCTTTCTAGGAATGCATCATCGATAATTGCTGCTGCGCTATAACGACCATCTTCTGATCCACGACCTTTAGAGTTACCGGTCGCAATAACGTTAAATCCATGGGAAGGAGTAATTACTTCGCCAGTCTTTTTAATCATGATTGGCTTTCCTTCAAGAACACCCTGTAAGCATAGAATCTTATTTGTGCTTCGATCAATTTCATCGATAAGCAGAATCGCACCACTTTCCATTGCCTTTACGACAGGACCTTTATGGAAAACGGTTTCGCCGTTGATAAGCCTAAAGCCTCCGATAAGATCATCCTCATCAGTTTCGGGCGAAATTTGCACACGAATATATTCACTCTTTGTTTGTGCACAGGCTTGTTCAACCATAAACGATTTGCCATTGCCACTCATACCCTGAATGTAAATAGGGTAAAACATTTTAGACTCGATAATTTTTACCAAAGAGGAGTGATTTCCCCATTTGACATATGTTCTGTTTTTATCGGGAATATAGCAATCTTCGTTAACGATGGAGCTAACATTTTGAAGAACAGCAGCAGGTTGCTTTGCTTTAGTGACCGGCTTATTGGCTTGGCCAAAACTATAGCAACCACGAGATACGTTATTCATTTCGCGGAGGAGCTTCCAAACATCGCCATGAGGAATACTATTTTCATCAGCGATTTCTAAAATTTCCTTACGCTTAAACGTGGTTTTTTCTGTGTTTTTGAGAAGTTGTTTGAGTGTTTCCATATTTTTCTTACCTGATTGTAGTGTTATTCTATACTAAATTTAGCCTTTTGTACATAACAAAATGCTAAGCCATTCATGAGACAGCCTGAGCAAACTGCTCAAGCAAAATTTTAGATTTATTGTTTTTTTGGTTATGAGCAGAAAACTGACGGGCCAATTTTCCTTGTTCCCTTGTGGATGATTTAATGCTTTCGTTTGGCGAATCGCAATAATCAAAGTCATCATTATGAACTTTTACATCCACTGGAAGAATGAAGTGTTGATTATAGCCCAAGTGATTTTGTGATTCTACAACATTATTATTACGCATTTCCTTTTTAATCTTATAAAGGTCTTTGCCTTTTTCAGCTGAAAGATATTTAAGCTGTTGATTAAGGTATTTTGTATTGTTTGGAAGATAATATCCAATCGTATTGACATTCTTGGCGTCTGCCAGCATTTCTACAAATTTTCCGGTACGCAAATGGTAAGATCTAGGGATTTCGTATGTTTTGTTTTTAATACTAACCAAATGGTGTCCCGCACAATAACGAGAAGTTTTAGCCGGAGATGAATCGCCGTCAGTCAGAACAATGGTGTTTAATTTTTGAACACGATGAGCCTTTCTAAACTCATCAATAAGTGCGTGAGCAATCACTAAAACATTTTGTGTAGGTGTACCTCCCATATAATCAGCGGAAGTACCAAGCAGACCTTCTTTATAACCTGCTTCAAATTGGTCTGCGATGGCCATACAAAATCTATCGTATGCCATTTCGTATACCTTTTTAGGCATTTTGCTGGAAAAATGTTCCACAATTCGTGTGTTTTCCAATTTGAACATGTTGTCATTTGAACCATCACCATATTGGCGCTCTTCAAAATTTATAGTTGTAAAAGAAAAAACTCTAAAAGGAATGCCGGCCATTTTGCAAAAATGCACCAAATTTAATGTATGCTCAAGCATATGATAAAACTGATTGTGCATTGAAGCAGAAAAGTCAATAAAGAAAATCATTCCATGACTTTTGGCGTCGTACTTTTCAAATATGCTATTGAAGATGTCATCTTTAATTTTATAAGAGTAAAGCTTGTTTGGATTAAGTGTGCCCGTTTTACTTTCTTTTCCGCGGGCATATTCATAAGCGGCTCTTTTTCTTTCAAAAGCCCTGGCTAAAATTGTGCCTTTCTTTCTAGTTCTCTTTTTTATTACCAATCCAGATGTGCCGATTTGTGACGTGTATGGATTGAAATATGGGTCTTGAGTATTTTTGACGTACTTACTAAAATACTCTTCATAAGAAACAACGTACTTAAGTAAATTTTCGTTGCTTTGAAAGACAACAGGCACCACTCCTACATTTTTAGAAGATGCCGATTTGTCAATTAGATTTTTCTCAAAACTATCATCAATAGCCGTATCTTCTTCGTCACAAATTTCGTTATCAGAATCTTCACCACCTGAATTGTTATTGCCAAAATCTTCGGTTCCAAAATTTTCGCCGCCGTTTTCTTCTAAATCGGCATCAGAATCACCGGCATCAGAATCACCGGTGTCAGAATCACCGGCATCAGAATCACCGGTGTCAGAATCACCGGCATCAGAATCACCGGTGTCGGTGTCAGAATCATCGGTATCAGAATCATCGTAAAAATCAGGTGTATCTATAGAAGCAGATGGATCAAAAAGACTATCCTGTAGATCTGGTTGCTTATTCTTCTTTTTATTTTGCGAAATAAATTTTAGGATTTTGTGATATACACGAATCACATCATCCCACGTTTCTGCAGAATAACACTCGTTGTAAAGATCCAATTCCTCGTTGTTAAGAGGAATGTCTATGTGATTTCCAATTTTAGCGTGAAGATTTAGGCGATTTGGAAACGACATTTTATTTATGTTTGCCTTATTGCCCAAGTTAAAAAAGTCGGAATCTACAAGTTCTTTATAGGCAGTATGAAAAATGCGAGGTAAAGAAGGATAAAGATTTTGCACAAGCCTTTCAATTCGAACATCCTCAATGACATTCAATAATTGGAAGTGCTTAGTGCCATGGTCTTTCTGAAATTTTTCGATGTCGTCTTTGAGCGTATAAAGAGCATGACCTACTTCATGAGCAATTAGCATATCATAAACCATGATTCCCATGTTTTTCCACGCTGGCAATACGAGGTTGCGATTAACAACATCAAAACTTGCAGTGTCTGCTATAGGGTCATGTATGACCGTAATGTTTTCTTTAGCAAGGAGTTTTGCTAAAGTTGATTTATGTTGAAGTTTTAAAATTTCCATAATATAAAAAGTTTGGTGCACCCAGCTGGGCTCGAACCAGCAACCTACCGCTTAGAAGGCGGTGGCTCTATCCAATTGAGCTATGAGTGCTATAGATACTTAGACCATATCAGAAGCCCATACATGATCAGTAGTGACCATAAGTTGGCCACTCGCGCTGCCCTTGAATGTATGCATAGGAACACAGATGGTCGCGCTACGACCTTGCTTTACGATAACAGTTTCAAGAAGCTCTCCACTAAGCTCAGCACGTTTCTTAAGTTCCTTGTCAAGGGCCTTTTGAAGACGATCAATATCGTATTGCGAAACAATCATGGTGGCCTTTTCCTTAATCATGATAGTATTCTAACAAAATGTCGTAAAATGTAAATAAAAAAGTGCTGGTGCTAGTCCTTTAAAACCAACTACTTACACATCAGGGCGCATTTTGTTCACAAGTCCCTTAGAACCAGTCACTTACACAAGTGATTGATTACCAACCACTAAGCCTTAATCTGAGAAAAATTGCCGTTTTTCTCAAACGTGATCTTGGCAGGGAACTTACCCTCCAACTCGGCGTGCTTATGAGAAATCACAAATGTATTTGTGTCATCCTTAAGCGTATAGAGAATTTTCATCAGATTATCGACTCCATCCGAATCCATACTCGAATCAAATGTTTCGTCGAGAATAAGAAGATTTGTGTTTGCGGAGTTTTTCATTTTCGCGATTTGTCTCCAAGCAAACAAAAGACTTAAATCAATTCTTTGTTTTTCACCTTCAGAAAAAGAAGCATAGCTAAAATCATCACGATGGCGTGATCGAATAGTTTCGTTAAACGATTCGTCAAGATTAAATAGAACAAAAAAGTCAAGCACCTGCAAATACTGATTAATGAGCTTATTCATTATAGGCAAATACTGACGAATAACCTTTGTCTTAATTCCAGTATCCCGAAGAAGTTCGCCAATTGCTTCATAGTATGAGCTAAGTTGACTTTGTTCAGTTTTTTCTGTTTGTAACGTGTTTCTTTTTTCCTGATCAGCCAAAAGTTTTGTTTTTGCTTTAGAAGTATCTTGCTTAGTTGCAACGGTCTTACTTAAAGCCTTTATTCTTTTTTCAATTAGTGTGATCCGAGTTTGATTTGCGCGAATACTTGAGTCTACCTCATTTAGGTGTGTATACGATTTTTGCAAATCTGCGATTTCTTTATCAATCTTATCAAGCTTACCATTAATGGATTTATAGCTTATGTGCAAATTTTTGGCATGGGTCTTACACTCATCGTTTTTTTGTTTTTTCAAATCGGCAGAAAGCGCTTGCGCGCATGTAGGACACGTGTCGTGTTTTTCATAAAAGCGGGCTTGCTTTACAACATCATCCATCTGAAGCTTTAAAGAGGATTTTTGAATTTTAGTATCGTTCTTTAATTCTTGTGATGACTTTAATGCTGTTGATACCTTATCAAATTTTTTATCGTATTTTGATTGAAGGCTCGTATTGCTTTCTGATAAGACCTTTACCTCTTCCTTTAGCGTGGTGAGTTCCTTTTTTCTTTTTTCGTCTTGAGAAGAATCAATTTTTTCCAACTCATTAATATGATCAATTTGTAGCTTAATAGTTTCCTGCAGAATGTTTAGCTGATTATCTGTTTCATTAATTTCGTTCTTAAGAAGACCTGCCCTTTCTTTAAGGACAACATTCATTTTAGTAAAAACACCAATGTCAAGCAATTCCTCAATCACTGCCCGACGTTGATGAGACGGCAGCTGCATAAAGGGAACAAAATTCGAAGAACCAAGGACCACGACTTGATGAAATGATTTGTGGTTAAGCTTAAGAATATTTTGTTCGATGATTTTTTGATAATCACGACTATGTGATTCTTGATTTAGTAATTTGCCATTTCGATAAACCTCGAAAATATTTGGCTTCATTCCTCGAACAATCTTATAATCAATTGGGCCTACACTAAAGTGAACAGTGACAAGACAATTTTTATTGTTGATCGTATTAATAAGTTGAGGCTTATTGATGTTGCGGTGTGGTTTACCAAATAAAGCAAACGATAGAGCATCAAGCATTGTAGACTTTCCGGCACCGTTTGAGCCTACTACTAAAGTCGAGGCGTTCTTGTTTAAATAAACGGTGCTTGCTTTATTTCCTGTTGACAAAAAGTTTTGCCATTCCAATTTTTTAAATTCAATCATATTGCGTCTAAGGCCTGTGCTTCTGTTAATAATTCTTGAAGCATTTTCTTTAAGATGTCTTGGTCTAAGTTTGTTTCAGTGGCGTCAATGTAACTATTCAAAAGTGTGGATGTATCGTCAACCTTTACATCGTCATCATTTATTTTTTCACCAGCGTACTCATCAAAGTTTTCGATGATCTTTACTTCGTAGGGTTTAAAGTCATAAATTTTTTCTATGAACTTATCGAACTTGTAAAGGTCCTTTTTATTGGACACAATTACTTTAACATAGTTGTCTTCAACCATGTCCTTTGTCACATCGATTTCATCATCTTCATTATAGTAGAATTTGCGAAATAGAACATGCGGATTCTTAATGGCAGAAAGCTTTCGTGTTTCAGTATCCAAAACATGAAAATACTTTGGATCACCTACGTCTGACCATGATAATTCAAACTGCGTACCAAGATAAGTGACATTAGAACGAGAACTTTTTGTATGATAATGCCCACTATAGACAGCATCATATCGATCAAAAATCGATTTGTCCATGCCATGAGACTTAATCGTTGCATTGCCCATGTACTTGAATCCACTTAACTCTAAGTGACCCATCATAATAGATGCCTTTGAGTTTTTGATAAAGTCCATTGACTTATCATAATTCTCTTCACACATCCATGGCAATAAACCAATGTCTAGTCCTTCATAACTTTTTACAATGGGTTCTTCATGAATGTGAATTCGATCAGAGTATTGCTTAAGTATTTCACGTAAAGAATTTAGTGTGTTCGTATTTTTATAATATACATCGTGGTTACCAAGAATGATGTCCATGTGAATATCATAATCATACAGCTTCTTAATAAAGTGCTCGTAGTTATGACGAAGAACTTTGAAGTTTACATATTTACGATGTTCAAAATAATCACCTAAGTGAATGATCTTTTGAATGTTATTCTTTTCTAAATATGGAAAGAACACATTATCATAAAACTTGGCCGTATGCTTAAGAAAAATATCCGAGCCATTCTTTACGCCTGCGTGCGTATCAGATATTAATGCCAATTTCATTTATTGAAAAATTTGTCAAGTTTCCCTGCAGCCTTTTTCTTTACTCTCTTATTCTTTTGTGCTTTTTTGAATTCTTTAATCGATTCATCACGCTTTCGAACTGCATGAGTTTTTTGCTTAATTCGATCGACGATTCCTAGGGCATCTGGGTGATCACCCGAATTCATTACTTCATAAGCACCGGCGTGTTCCATATATTTTTCTTTAATATCCTGTTGCTTTTTCTCTTTGGCAATTCTACGTAAGAATGCATAATAAGATATTTGCGTAAAATATGCAAAGGCATTGGGTAGTCCAGTTCGAGTTGCCTTTTCAACATTATAGTTCATAATAGCTTTGATACAATTTTCGACTGCATCCATCACCATTTCTTCTCTATATGTGTATCCAGAAAAATTCGATTTGTGTGATAATCCTTCTGCAATTTTAAGAAAACACTCACCAATATATTCGGTAATGACCGGTTCTTCTTTATTTTCTGATTTTGCTTCGTTTGCGCTATTTACATATTCGACAACGGCCTGAGAAAAATCTTTATTGTTAACGTAATGTGGTTTATCTTTCGCTTTCATAATTATTACATGAATGTATTATATACTATAGAATTAGTATTGTACATAATATTATGCTATGGCAGTGCATTTTATTATGTACAAATTTTTTATTCTTGGTATAATAGTTCTGTAACAAACGGAATACTAATTATCCCATTGTTTCCTCCAATTTTTAAATTGTGGATCAAGAACAGATGAACCTTGATTATCAACTTCATCAGGAAATAGTTGATCGAGTATTGAATCTATTTCCCCTTCTGTCATAACGGAAGAAAGCTTATTCATAAGGTTATAGCGATGATAATAGATCTTCAACTCAGGTGTTGTCGGAGATGCCACTAAGATTTTATCCCCTTTAAGAGCGATTGGTTCTCCATCATTGGTGTGAAGCCACGGTTTTAAACTACCTTCTCCCGACACCTCATATTTGAGTTCAAGTGGTTCTAAAAGATGGAATGTATCGCTATCTGCATCATACTCTTGCTCTAGTGCTAAAATGTAGCTTCCATCTATAAGTCTAAAACCACTTACGAGATGATCATCTAAAAAGTCTCGAATTGCATAAATCATAGCGGAACTTCGTGTGTTTTGTAGTTAAATTTTTCTTTAGCGTAAATTTTTACTCTCTGAATGGCGTGATTCAGTGTGTAGTTCTTTCGTTTTTTCCAAGAAAGATCGTCTGCTAAATCGTAAATTGTCGTACCTTTACCGTCTTCTGTTTTTCTCAAACCTCGACCGATCGATTGCAAGATTCTTATTTGTGATTTTGTCGGTGAAGCAAACACGATATTATGAAGATTGACAATATTTACACCGGTAGAAAATGTACCAACACTTGCAACGATGATTGCATTTTTTTCTCTTTCGGTAATTTCTCGTATTCTTTCTCGTTCTTCGGCATTCACTGCACCTGAAACAAAAAACACTTTACGACCGGTTCCTTTTAATTTATTTATAAAGGCATCGTATAAAGGTTTACCATGCTTCTGCACAAGATTATAAAGAACCAACGAGTTTCCGCTTTGATCACATGTCAAATTTACAATAAAGCGGTTTCTTTTATCATGTGAAACAATGAAATCAATCTCATCTTGGTACTTAAGTTGTCGACAAAACTTTCTTTCTTCGTCTTTGTATTTTAATACCAAACATTGTACGGTTAACTGCGCCAATGTATTTGAATCAATGAGTTCTTTCGTCGATGTAACTTTATACACTGGTCCAAAGTTTCCTTCGAGCGTCATTTGATTTGAAACGGCATTATCAATTGTTCCTGTCGTACCGATTCTATATTCAGCATTAACAAGACGATTCATAATAGTCGTTAAACTTTTTGCTTTAAAGGTATGTGCTTCATCACCAATTACCATTCCATATTGTGTAAACCAATGTGCCGGAAGTTTGATGGCACTTTGCCACGTGGTAATTACTACCGAACTTTCAAAATTAAGCTTTTCTTTTCCCGAATAAATTCTATGAACATCTTCTTCTACATCAAACTCGTTGTCTTTCCAAGAGTAAGATTCAAAATCTTTGTACATTTGCTCAACCAATGATGTCGTCGGAACAACAATAAGAACCTTCTTATTCATTTCATGACTTAGGTAATGCCTCATCATAGTATAAATGATAAGCGATTTACCTGATCCAGTCGGTGAAATAAGAATCGTTCTTTTATTTTGAATGGCGTGGCAAAAAGCATCAAGCTGATAATCACGGGGCTTAATGTCTTTGTCCTTTATCGTTAATATACTATTGTCGATAAACGACTGCAAATCTTTCTTTTCATAAAACTTGTGAGATAAAGAATCATCACATTCTAGTTTATAGCCTCGTTCTTGACAAAACTCAGCAACTCGTGCAAGTAGACCAAACGGGAGTGTGTGTGATCGAGAATCATATAAACGAATTTTGCCATCCCAAAGTTTATTTCGATATGCGGGCATAAAGCGGTAGCCCTCCGCATAGAACGTAAAATACTCGCTAAGCTCCATTAGTATACCACTATCGTCACTGCGTAGTAGTACTTTAGATTCGTCTTTTTTAGTTACGTATAACATCACATTCCTGATGTGAACTTCTTAAAGTCTAGAATATTCTTGACATGAGTGTGCCTCCATCGAATATTACCCATGATCTCTTCAAGTGTTTCAATGATCGCTTTCTGATAATCAATCTGTGCTTTAATACGAGTAAGATCTTCATCAGTTGAATAGTACATATCCATGTCTGACTTAAGCGGCTTTGTCATACCATCAAATGGATCGTATTTCCAATTACGCTTATCCATATCCTGCTGCGTCATCTTACCATTATAGTATAACCACTTGTCCTTTTTTATGGACTCATGTTCGATTTCTTTTCTTTTCAATTGCAGCTTTGCCATCGAAAAGAGTTCAAGGTATTTTGCGTGTAATTTTGAAGACTTAATCGTTTCTTCATCGAGGCAAACATCGTCAATTACGACGTCCTCTTTCCACATTTCAAGGATTTTATCAAGATTCATATTTTATTTAATAATCACAAATTCATCATAACGGAACGAAACATCAGACTGTAGGTATTCTACATCCGTTGATTGAGTATTAAATTCGACACCGCTTAACGAGATAGGAAAGGCATTTTTAAATTGGAATTGTTTGTTTACAACGTTGTGTGCAGACATGACAGATAGAATCATATCGGCCTTTTCAGTTTTCTCTGTATTTGCCTTTAACCAATTAAACATTTCGCTATAGTTATTCATATCTTCGTCAATAATAAATCTAAGATTCAATTGACCGAATTGGCGAGTTTCACCCGGCTGGTAACTAATAGCATTTCGAAATGGAACAGAAATTTCACCAGTCGAAATGTCTGGCAAATTAAACGTCGTTAAAAAGTATTCTGTATTCCCATACTTTTCAAGATTAATAGTAAGCTTAAAACCAATTGGCGTAAGATAATTAATATTGGTCGTTAAATTTTTCTTTACTGTTGTAGCCATAATATTATTTATAAAAAAAGGGGGCCCCCTTTCGGGGACCCCCAAGACTAAGAGTTTAAATCTTAGGTGTTGTCATTGTTAATGTTATTAACGTTGAAGGTCTGATAGTAGACGTTAGTCTTATTGAGACCAGGAGAGTTGAACACTTCGTTCAACGGGTTTTGTACAAGACCGTAACGTGTCTTGAAGGCAATCTTCGGTTGGAAGCTGTTCTCACCAACTGCACGGACCATAGTAAGAGGAACGTATGGGCAGTAGAACAGACCAGCGTCGTATGCAGAAGCACCTTTATAACCAACGGTAGCGTAATCGTTACCAGCATAAGGGTCAACATAAACCTTAAGGCGGCCATTCAGAGTACCAGCGAATGTGTTACCAAGGGCATCAACATTCAGTTCACCTTCACCACCGAATACAAGTTTACCAGCGGCAGCAAGGGCAGAAGCAACGTTGCTGGAGCAGATAACGAAGTTACCTTTTCCGCGACGAGTTTCAGTTGCAATCTTGTTAGCAGCTTGTTCGATGTGGAAGATAAGCGACTGGAATTTTTCTTGCAACCAACGGCCATCGGCGTCAGAGGCAAGGTCAAACTTACCGGCAGCAGCTGCTGCACCTTGGAAGCTCTTACCAGTGGTCACAATCTCGCGAATAACTTCACGGTTGATTTCACCAAGAATTTCACCGGAAAGGATGTTAGCAAGCTCGGACTCAGCGTCAAGGCCGTGAACAGCCTTAAGGTCTTGAGCAAGCTCCATTGAGTACTCAGCCTTAAGTTGACGTGTCTTAGCAGTAACAGTTGCCTTTTCGATGGTGAAACCCATTTCAGCAAGTGAAGTTTCAACTTCAGCAGTTCCGGTAGCGATACCAGTACCAGTTGAACCTGTTGCTTCATCGAAGTGACCAGGGGAATCAAGAAGCTGACCAGCGTGAGTACCTGTACCAGAGAAGTCTGTGTCAGGCTCATTCTTGAATGCTTCAGTATCGGTAGTAACGATTGCTGTACCATCACCGAAACGTGGCTTCATTGCAAAGATAAGACCAGTTGGTCCGCTCATTGGCTGAACACCAGCAACATCATAAGCGATGAGGTTTGGCATTGCACGACGTACAAGAGAAATAAGCACTGGATCAGGAGTCGTGATTGATCCTGTATTTTGTTGTGCATCCTCTGTAAGAGTGAAGGAAGAGTGAGCGGCTTCTTGGCGAAGTGCAACTTCGGTATTTTCAAGAAGCTTGGCAGTCACTGCCTTCTTATAGCCATCATTGATGGCAGGAGCATCCGCGTGATCAAGCACCGGAGCCCACTTACTTAGTTCTTTTTCTGCGTTTAACATAGTAGTTTTTTCTAGTTGTTAGGGTTTAGTCTTTGAAACGTGAAAGGGCAGATGTGTACTTTTGCATATCCGGAGATAATTTAGCATTAGGATCACCAGCACCTTCTACGATGGTTTGGGTTTGTGTTGAACTTTTAGTTTCAACGTTTGGAGTTTCTTCCTTATTGGAATCGGAAAAGAAGTTTTCCTTAATTGTAGCAACTTTATCTGCAAAGGTATCAGCATCGACAAATTCGATTTCTTCAACCATTGAAGCAAGTTTTGCACTTTCTGTAGTTGCCAAATCAGACGATGCTTCAGCAATAACCTTTTCCTTTTCAAGAGAAACGATTTTCTCCGAAAGAATGAGGTTACTTTCTTGTGCATCAGCCAGAGATTCATTCGCCGAAGAAAGGTCTTCGGAAAGTTCATCAACCAAATTCCTCTTGCCTTCAGGAACTTCAATGTAATGTTCTGTGAACACACCTTGAAGTGCAGACATGAAGTCTTCGGTAATCTCTGTACGAAGCTTGTTATCAACAAACTCTTGGTTTTCTTCAATCCAAGTTTCAACAACGTAAGAAAGATAATCGTCGATCTTAGTCACAAGTTTTTCACGGATGTATTCAACTTCTTCCTTTAGATCTTGGTTATACTGTTCTTCGAGTTCTTCTTTAATTGAAGTCACACGGTTTGCCAAAGCAGCTTCGAATAGAGTAGCGGCTTTCGATTTGAAGTCTTCAGTGAGGTTTTGTTCAGCATCAACAAGCACTGAAAGATCTTCTTCAAGTGCATTTGCACCTTCTTCAGTACTTTCATTGCAGTGTGAAGCCATGATGTTTTTGTAAGAAGCTGTAAGCTCGTCCTTTTTCATGGCCTTAAGTTGACCATACATGGCGTTGATCATGTCAGCCTTAGTTTTAGGCATGTCAGAATCTTCTTCATGTTCGCCTTCTGCTATAGGATTAATTGCCTTATAAGCAGAAACCAATTGGGACTTTTTCATGCCTTTTAACGCATCAAAACTAGCGGAAAGAATACCACCTTTTGTTTTGTCTTCAGGCATTTCGACTTCATCTTCTTCCTCTTCGACTTCATCTTCGTGAGCATCCTCTTCGATTTCTTCGTCTTCATCTTCGTGGGCACCCTCTTTGACTTCATCTTCGTCTTCTTCGACTTCATCTTCGTGAGCATCCTCTTCGATTTCTTCGTCTTCTTCGACTTCATCTTCGTGGGCACCCTCTTTGACTTCATCTTCGTCTTCGTGAGCGTCCTCTTCGACTTCGTCTTCCTTTTCGTCTTCCTCGTTCTTCTTAGCTTCGCCAAGGAGAACATCTAAGATTGAATCAGACAGATCTTGTGTTGTCTCAGAAACTTCTTCAGGTGTATCCTGTTCAAGCTCCTGATTCTCAACGAGATCAATCTCTTCAATATCTTCGACAGTTTGTTTTTCGTCTAACATATTAATTGTTTTTGAATTAGAGTTTGGAGAGGAAATCACTAAAGATCCGTTCCTGTGCTTCACTGATCCGCCCAAGTGGAACCTTTTTAATTTCAGTCTCATATTCTTCAATTTGCTGAGATTTTAAAATGCCATTTTCCCAAACCCATTCGACTCCTTCCATGATACCTTCAACGAAGGCACTAGGAGCAGAGGGGTCTTGAACAATGTCAACAGTTGAAAGAATAAAATCATCTTTCACAAATGTCTTTGCATTTCGATTCTCAACAGTACCCATACCACGACTTGAGACACCTAACTTACACCCACCATCAACGAGACCTTTCACAATTTTGCCCATCGGTGTGTCAAGAATAAGTGCCTTTCCAACAACATCATTACCTTGCCATTTAAGCTCGGTAATTCTGTGTGAAACTTTATCTAAGTTAATTGTAGGACCATCAGGGTGATTCAATTCACCAACTGCTCTTCCCGTTTTAACTTGTTCTTTAACATACTTATCACATGCGCTTTCAAGAACGCCTTTTGGATAAATTCGCTTATTGCGATTTTCCTTTTCTGCTTGCATGAAGACACCTTCAATATAGACGTCCTTCTTACCGTTCTTTTCTTCGGTAATGTATTCAAGCGATTCTAAGTGTTCTGTGATAAGTTTCATTTTTCTTTAGATCTATTGTAAATGTCTGAGGTTAAACCAACCTTTCTTACTTCCAAAGCGGTTTTTAATTTACTATCGATCGCGTCTTTAAAATTTTTAGAAGCCTGAATAGGCTTATTTTGAACTATGCTCGAAAATACTTTTTCTGCTTCTTCTTTCATATTACTTATTGTTTTTACCGATTCCCGCGCAGCAATGCTTTTTTTTCTAGTTGTAAATGGACCGGAAATGCCAATATGGCCGGGAATATTTTTTTCGACCCACTTATGAAGATCTTTACGATTAGAAGCATATACTGAAACAATAGGAGTTTTTGCCCCACGCAT
>Ga0213859_10000665_pt1 | contig 15586 bp, 26 predicted proteins | sample PICome_2_FD_160133 | JGI IMG/M metagenome (GOLD analysis project Ga0213859, IMG submission 160133) | Coastal seawater microbial communities near Pivers Island, North Carolina, United States - PICO304 | ecosystem: Environmental > Aquatic > Marine > Coastal | place: USA: North Carolina... | reverse complement strand
AATTACAGATCTGTTTAAAAAAAATACCGAATAAAATAAAGAAAAGTATAAATAAGTTAAGTAAGGTAGAAACATTATGAATATATCAGAGTTTGAAAAACCCGCTAACGAAAAATTAGCAAAAATCAATGAAACACTTGACACCCTATATGGATTCAAAGTGTATGACACTATTGACATTAAACGTTTGTATGATGTCAAAAAAGATCTTAAAACAAAATTAAAAGAGCTTGAATCATCAATGCCTTTTAATGCATATTCAACAAATGCAAAGTATATGAAACACTTGTTACTAGCAGAAGCAGTTGATCAAATGATAGAAGCCAAGAAAAAAGATCATGACAAAGACGGTGATATTGACTCTGATGATTATATGGCGGCTAAAGACAAAGCCATAAAAAAAGCAATGGGCAAAAAAGTTAAAGAAAGTCGTTTAAAAGACGAAAGAGAAGATATGGAAGCAGATGCTTCACAGATGAGTAAAGCAGAATTTATTAAAGCACATGGTAAATCCAATGAATATATTTGGGATAGAGTGCAGGCACGTGAAAAAGGCCAAACTAATGAAGAACTTACTGCAAAACAAAAAAAGTTACCAGTAGGATTACAAAAAGCAATTGCTAAAAAGCAAGGCAACAAACCAAAAGACAAAGTTGAAGAAAAAGTTCAATCATTAAAAGCACTATTAGAGCAAGAAGTTGAACAAGCAGAAATTGTTATTGCGGCAAAAAGTCTTGTAGATGAATTACAAGACATGATTGAGCAACTTGGTAAAATGCAAAATGACGAACTAGGTGCAGTTGTTGATCAAATGTCATATCATTATGGCGCAGACAAGGCGGCATCATTTAACCAAGCAGTGGCATCACAATTAGAAACATTGCTTTCGTCAGCAAAAACAGCCAAAGAAGCAGTTAACAATGAAGTATTGGTTTTAACAGGTGAAGCACCTGCCCAATCAGATATGGCTCCAGCTGATTCAGACTTAGGCACAATGGATGACGATGGCGAAGATCTAGAAGCACCAGCAGATGATTTAACTGGCGGTGATGATTCAGCAAGTGGTCCAGAAGAAAATCCATTAGGTAGAGCCGAAAAGGCTTAACCAATGAAAATTCAAGAAGTCATAGGCGAAGACAAATACATCAATCAATTAGATGCAGATATTAATACAGTAATTATAACAATGATGGCCAACGAAGTTGGCGAAATTTCTTTACAAGATTTTCAAAAACAACTACAAGGTCTAGGTTCAGATGTTGATACAACAGCACTGAGATCACATTTACTTAACAACGGAAAAATTAAATCAATCACTGGTGATAAAATAATACTAGATACTCCTGCAGGTAATTCAAATTTTAGCAAACAAGATGATACAGCAGATACAGTTTCTAAAATGGCTTCACAATCAGCTAAATCTAGCATAGATAATTAATTGACATTTACTCACTAAATTGTTATAATAATAACGGAGAAGAAAATAATGAGTGATACATTAGAACAAGTAAAAGACATTGTGGTAAATCTTTTGAATGTTAAAAAAGAGGATATCCACCCTGAATCAAAATTTATTGATGATTTAGGAGCAGATAGTTTAGATGCTGTTGAAATTGTTATGGCAGTAGAAGAAAAATTTGGAGTGGAAATTCCAGATGATGCTGATGCATTTTTAAAAACAGTTGGAGATATTACCAATTATGTTGATAAAAATCTGTGATTGACAGATTCTGTTTTTGTGCTATACTAAACACAGTTAAGGAGTACAAAAAATGGCAAACGTAGTAAATTGGTTATTAGGATTGTTTTATCTGGATAAACCAGAACAAACAAAATCCAAAAAATCTCCAACAGTAAAAAAAACTTCTTCTACAAAAAAAGTTGCTAAAATAAAAGCAACAGCAAAAAAGAAGAATGTGATTAAAAATTATGTTGGACGAAAACCAAAAAGTAGAAAATAAATCTTTATTAGTAGAAAAATTTCAATATCAACAATTCAAAAGAAAAAATTTTGATGGACAACGATATTATGTAAATGCTGACGGCGATCCGGTGCCGTCAGTAACTTCTATACTTTCTAAAACCAAAGATATGACTGCTCTTAATGAGTGGAAAAAACGTGTTGGTGCCGCAGAAGCACAACGTATTGTAACTGAGTCAGCAAACCTAGGTACAATTATGCACAAACACTTAGAGTGTTATATTGAAGGTGTGGAAAGACCTAGCGGAACAAATCAAGTGTATGTACAAGCAAAAAATTTAAGTGAAACTGTGATTGAACATGGGCTTAAAAATGTTGATGAAGTATGGGGTATTGAAACACATCTAGCATTTCCTGGACTATATGGCGGAACAGCAGATTTAATTTGTGTGCATGAAGGAGTACCTAGTATAGGGGACTTTAAAACATCACGTAAATTTAAGAAAAAAGAATGGATTGATGATTATTTCATGCAGGCATCTGCTTATGCACTAGCTCATAACGAAGTATATGGCACAGACATACAAAAAGGTGTGATTTTTATGGTCACACATGATAATCAATACCAGCAATTTGTTGTAGAAGGCGAAGAATTTAAATCATTTACAAATAAGTGGTTAGATAGAGTCGAAACTTACTACAAAATGAATAAATAGTAGTATATTGGAGTAAATCAAGTGGCAACAACATATACTAGAATTAAAAACAGACGTGGCAATAAAGCAGATCTTCCACAGCCTCTCGCTGATGGTGAAATTGGTCTAGCACTAGACACACGTGAAGTATATATTGGTGCTGGAAATCAAGATCTATTAAACACAGATGTACAAGTAACACCATTTTTAAATGCTCAATCTACAGTTGATGACTATCTAGGAAATTTAACATCGTCAACTACAAACAATGGCGTTTTATTTTTTAATATCACAGGTACAGAAGTTGTAAGTCCAGCGGCTAATATTGCTCTTGCATACGTAGGCGATTATGGATTACCAACAGGACACCCAAAGTTATCAGGTGGATTAGAATCATCTGATGTAGTAGTAACCAAATACATAAATGGTATTGCATCAACATATGATCCATCACAATACACAATTTCGTTTAATGGAACAGATGCATATTTAAATTTTATAGATTCAAACATACCAGAAGTTGGATCTAAACTAGTAGTATGTAAATGGACTCAAACACAGATTACAGAACACCTAAGAGCTCGTGCAAGTTGGGAAGCAACAGACAATTCTGTTGCATCTTATAATAAATGGCAAGAGGGTGACCTAGTAAACAATCAAGTATTTGTTGATGTAACCACAGGCACAGGTTTTGTGCAATTTGTAACAGCAACAGAAAAATCAGATTTAGAAACAGCCAATGCAAGTGACAGTATTAACCTTATAGGTGAACCAACAGTAATTGACCCAAGTTCAGCATATGGAACATTTTTAGGAGAAAATTCTACAATACATTCTAGCAGAGAAGTTGAGATAGATTCAAATTTGAAAATTGATTTAGATACTCCACAACAAGCATATAACATTTCAAGATTTATAAACAAACGACATGGTGCTTCAGCAGGAGTATATCCTGCAAGAGTGGCAAGCAATATTGAAATATTTACTGAAGCAAGTTATCCACGTTATCAGACTAACCAATATGTTGCTTCAATGCAAACAGTAACGTTAACAAATAGTACCAATGGAACTATTTTAGAATATCCACTTGCAGAGTCAAACGTTTACAAAATTGATTATAGTCTAAAGTTAGGTTCTAATTTTAGAACTGGAACAATTCACATAACAACTGATGGCACAACTACAGCAATTAATGATTTTCATGCCGAAACAAGTAGTACATCAGATGTTACATTTTCAGCGGCAATTAGTAGTTCTAAACTACAGTTTAGATTTGCAAATGCTAACGCCTCTGATGCCAATTTATCATACAAAATAGAACGTTGGTTGCAAGCCTAACCGTAGGTTGTTAACAGATTTTTTCTGTTAAAATGAATTTAACTATTGCTTTTATTCTTTGTGTGATAGTATAATTAATTATTGTGCTGAATAAGAACACAAGAAAGTATTAAAAAGTAAGTAAAAATATGAACGCATTAAAAAATCAAACAGACATTTTCATTATAAAAAGGGACGGACAACAGGAACCTTTAGATATCAACAAAGTACACAAAATGACAGAAGCCGCCTGTGATGGCTTATCAGGAGTTTCTCCTTCATTGGTAGAAATGAACTCTGGTCTACAGTTTTCAAATCAAATGACCACACAACAAATTCAAGAAATTTTAATTAAATCAGCAAATGATTTAATTACATTAGAAGCACCAAATTATCAATATGTTGCGGCACGCCTTTTGTTGTTTACAATTAGAAAAGAAGTTTTTGGTAAGCACATTGATCATCAATATCAAGTACCACTACAATTTTTAGTTGGTAGAAATGTTGAAAAAGGTTTATACGATCCACAAATAATGAAATGGTACTCGGATGAAGAATTTAAAACATTAGATTCATATATTAATCATGACAGAGATTATGATTTTACTTACGCAGGTTTAAGACAAGTTGTTGACAAATATCTTGTGCAAGATAGAAGTACAGGCAAAGTATTTGAAACTCCTCAATATATGTACATGTTGATTGCGGCAACTCTATTTCATGATTATCCAAAAGAAAAAAGAATGGGATATATCAAAAGATATTATGATGCAGTTTCAAAATTTAAAATCAATATTCCTACACCTGTAATGGCAGGTGTGCGTACACCACTGAGACAGTTTGCTTCATGTGTGCTTGTTGATGTTGATGACACACTAGACAGTATTTTTGCAAGTGATATGGCAATTGGTAGATACATTGCACAACGAGCCGGTATTGGAATTAACGCAGGTAGAATACGTGGTATTAATTCACGTATTAGAGGAGGCGAAGTAGCCCACACTGGTGTTGTTCCATTTCTTAAAAAGTTTGAAGCAACTGTGAGATGTTGTACACAAAATGGAGTACGTGGTGGTAGTGCTACGGTGCATTTCCCAATTTGGCATCAAGAGATTGAAGACATTCTTGTATTAAAAAACAATAAAGGTACAGAAGACAACAGAGTTAGAAAACTTGATTACTCAATTCAAATGTCAAAGATATTTTATGAGAGATTTATTAAAGGTGGAGAGATTACCTTATTTTCACCACATGATGTACCTGGCTTGTATGAAGCATTTGGTACACCTAAATTTGATAAACTATACAAGCAGTATGAACAAGATAAAAAAATACCAAAGAAAACTATTCAGGCTCGTACACTAATTGGAGATGTATTAAAAGAACGTGCAGAAACAGGTCGTATCTATATTATGAATGTTGACCATGCAAATGATCATAGTTCGTTTATTGATCCTGTGCGTATGAGTAATTTATGTCAAGAAATAACACTTCCAACAGATCCATTACAGCACATTGATGGCAAAGGTGAAATTGCACTTTGTATTTTAAGTGCTATCAATATTGGAACACTTAAAGATACAAAAGAATTAGAATCACTATGTGATTTAGCAGTTCGTGGGTTAGAACAAATTATTGATCATCAAAAATATCCAGTTAAAGCGGCAGAAGTCAGCACAAAAGCAAGACGTTCACTTGGTATTGGATATATTGGATTAGCACATTATTTGGCTAGAAATAAAGTCATGTATAGTGACAAAGAAGCATGGCAATTAGTAAACGAATTAACTGAAGCATTCCAATATTATCTATTAAAAGCAAGTAACACAATTGCCAAAGAAAAAGGTGCTTGTGATTACTTTAAGAAAACAAAGTATTCAAAAGGTCTATTACCAATTGACACGTACAAAAGAGATGTTGATACTATTGTATCTGCAAAATTAACTATGGACTGGGAAGCATTGAGAAAAGACATTGTCGAACACGGATTAAGGCATTCAACACTATCAGCACAGATGCCTAGTGAATCATCAAGTGTTGTTGGCAATGCAACCAACGGAATTGAACCACCAAGAGCATATTTGAGTATTAAGAAAAGCAAAAAAGGTCCACTGAAACAGATAGTGCCACAGTATGAAACATACAAAAAATACTACACACTGTTGTGGGATATGCCAAGCAATGAAGGTTACATTAACATTGTTGCGGCAATGCAAAAATATTTTGATCAAGCAATTAGCGGAAACTGGAGTTACAATCCTACAAAGTTTGACAACAACGAAGTTCCTATGAGTGTATTGACAAAAGACTTTTTACAAACATACAAAATGGGTTGGAAAACAAGTTATTATCAAAACACCTATGATTTCAAAGGTGAAGAACCAAATATAACTGATCAAGAAAACGTAAGCACACTAGATGAAGCAATTGCTAGTGCTGAACAACATCAATCACAAGACGATGAAGAAGCCTGTGATTCATGTACAATTTAATAAATATTGACAAGATAGTAAGAGAGTATATAATATAAACATGGCAAAAACAGTATTTAATAGAAACGAAATAGATTTCACTAAAGAACCAATGTTCTTTGGAGAAGACCAGAGTGTGCAAAGGTATGATATTTTCAAATATCCTGCACTGGACAAACTTAATCAAACTATGCTTGGTTATTTTTGGAGACCAGAAGAAGTCTCATTACAAAAAGACCGTGCTGATTATCAAAACTTTCGTCCTGAACAAAAGCATATTTTTACTGCAAATTTAAAATACCAAACACTGTTGGATTCTGTGCAAGGCAGAGGTCCAAGTTTGGCTTTTTTACCGTATGTATCAAATCCAGAGCTTGAAGGTTGTATTGTTACTTGGGATTTCTTTGAAACAATTCACTCACGTTCATACACACACATTATGAAAAATGTGTATGCTGATCCAACTGAAGTATTTGACACAATTTTAAATGATAAAGAAATTTTAAAAAGAGCAGTATCAGTTACAGAAAACTATGATACATTTTCTAAAATGGCAGAAGACTATTTTGTCAAAGGCAAAGGCGATATACTTGATGTTAAAAAACAATTATACCTTGCAATGATTAATGTAAACATTTTAGAAGGTTTACGTTTCTATGTATCATTTGCTTGTACTTTTGCATTTGGTGAATTAAAACTAATGGAAGGCTCTGCTAAAATTATTTCACTCATTGCACGTGATGAAGCAACACACTTAAATTTATCAACGCAGGTTATTAAAAACTGGCACAAAGGTGATGACAAAGGTATGACCAAAGCAATTAAAGGTTTAGATAAAACTGTGATTGAGATGTTTAAGAAATGTGTTGAAGAAGAAAAAGCATGGGCAAAACATTTATTCAAAGATGGATCAATCATTGGATTAAATGAAAAGTTGTTGGGCAACTATGTTGAATGGATTGCAAACAAAAGATTAAAAGCAATAGGTTATGAGCCAATTTATGATCAACCTGCTAATGCTAATCCTTTACCATGGACAGCAAATTGGTTATCAAGTGCAGGTATGCAGGTTGCTCCACAAGAAACAGAAGTTGAAAGTTATATTATTGGCGGACTAAAACAAGACGTAGATGATAAAACTTTTGAAGATTTTGAGCTATAAGGTGAAATGGGTTTTAAAAAATCAAAAAGAAAATTTTGTAGTACTAGGAACAAGTAATGTTCAAGAAAAACATGCGCCACAATATGTACAACGTGGATATTACGTTAATCCAAAAAAAGACAAACGATGGCCAGAAGTATTTTCTGACAAATTAGGTTATACAAATCATACTAACTGTGGAGTAAACGGTATGGGAATTTCAACCTATTATCCAAGATTATTATCTATAGTAAATGAATTAAATCCAAATTTTCTTCTTATTGAAATACCTTGTCAAGGAAGATGGGAAATTTCTTTTGATAATAACCAATACAACAGTGGTGATATTTACACTAACGATCATTGGAAAAATCTAATATATCAAACACATCTATATTTATATAATAACGGTGATATTGGTATAGATCCAAAAAACACTGATAAGTTTCAAAAATTAGATAACAAACAAATACCAGCATCAGTATTGAAAGATGCAATTAGTTTACAATTATATTATAATCAAACATATTATGATGATTTAATTTTTTCACAAGTGATTATAATATCTGAATATTTAAAAAATAAAAAAATTCCTTTTGCTTGGTTTAATTATAATTTTGGAATTGACGTAGACATGTTTAGAAAGTATAATATTGAGTGTATTAATAGAATAATTAATTATCAAAAACTAGAAGATTATGTTATTGAAAATTATAGTCCAGATCCAGATGTAGGATTTTGTGCAGATGGAGGACATTTAAATAGCAAATATTGGAGAATGCTAGTAGATGATGTTTTTATTCCTTATTTTAAAAATAGAAAGTAAAAAATGCTAAAACAAAAACTAAACAAAGATGACATTGTGGTATTTCGTACTGTAGGTAGTGATGAAGTGGTTGGTAAATTAATAGAAGAAACAGATACATCTTATAGAGTATCTAAACCACTAGCACTAGCAATGACTCAACAAGGAGTTGGAATGACAGCGTATATGATTATGGCTGATCCAGAAGCAACTTTTGAGTTTTTAAAAAGTACTATAATTACAGCAGTTTTGGCTAATAAACAAGCCAAAGACGCTTATACAAAAAGTACGTCAAAAATTGTTACTCCTAGTACACCTTCTATAGTTACATAATAAATACTATTATAATAGGAGAAACAAATGCCAAATGTAGCAAGAATTGGAGATGCAGACACTAATCATGCACCATGTCCACCGGCATCGTGTGCAACAGGGTCAGCAAATGTAATAGCCAACAATATTTCTGTGCATAGAGTAGGTGACTCAAATACACCACACGGTTTTATATTGTGTGTTCCGCATTCAACAGCATTGGCATCGGGATCTCCAAATGTGTATGCAAACAATCAACCAATTGGTAGAATTGGTGATGCATATAGTTGTGGAATAAAAGTTAATGCAGGATCACCAAATGTGATCGCAAATGGATAGAAACTAAAATGGCACAAACAATACTACCAGGTGAAGATCAAGGACTGTTTAAAGATTTTCAAGGAACAGCAATTACACAAAGTCTTGGACCAATTGCAAAAGAAAGTTTACAAAATGGTTTGTTTGAGTTATCTGATGCAAAAGATTTATGGGGCAACGATATTAAAACAATGCCAGCATTTCAAAATCCACACACGGAAACAATTTCACAAATCAGAACAAATTTATATGATGGCAACGGTCAAGGATGGAATGGCTTAAATAGTTTGCCTGCAGGTTGGGATGATCCAAACGTATCAACAAGATCATCAGTTCCAGAACTTAGTCGTCCGATGACAGATGCAGAAGTTTTAGATTTACAAAAAGTCGACGGAATATTAAATGATTTTAATAGGCATACTAATATACAAAGTGGAGTTGATCAAACAGATTATGGACAATCCAATCCTTTTTCATTTTTAGGAGTGCAAGGTGGTCCTAGTTTTAGTTTACCAAATGGACACTTACCAAAACCTATTGGACAAATGTTATCAATTGGGCAAGGTATAAATGCACTTAATACATCATTAGGTGCCGCGGCCGCAGTAGGCACAGGACCTTGTGCATTTATTGATGATATATTTGGGGCTTTATCTAAAGGTGCAGGAATACTAAATCAAATACTTGGCTTTATTGGTCAAATAGGTGGATTGATTAATCTTATTACAGGAGTAATTGGTTATATAGTTCAACTTGCACAAATGATACTAGCAGACTTGGCAAACCTAGCAGGAGCAATACAAAGAATAACCAATGCCGCAATTGCGGGATTACTTGACGGACTAATGAGTGACCCTTGTATGCGACATCTGATTACGGCAGGTATTGCTGGGTTTGGTTTACTACAGACAATTAAAAAATTTACATAACATGAACAAAAATACAAAAATACTTTGTGCTTTGCCACAAGAAGTTGAAGGTCTATATGACACAGAAATATTTTTTACAGGAGTTGGCAAAGTTAATGCCGCGTCAACTACAGAACAAATTATCAAAGATTATAAACCAGAGTTAATTATTAATTACGGAACGGCTGGTGCTGTAAATCCTAATGTGAATGGACTAGTTCAAGTTACAGGATTTGTTGATAGAGATATGGATGCAACACCACAAGGATTTAAATTAGGCCAAACACCTTTTGAAAAAGAACAAGATATATTGTTAGGTACACCAATACTAGTGTGTGGATCCGGTGATACGTTTGCTGTAGAAAAACCAAAAATTGATTGTGATTTAGTTGATATGGAAGCCTATGCTATAGCAAAAGTATGTAAAAAGTATGGAGTAAAATTTTTGTGCTATAAGTATATTTCAGATTCAGCAGATGGTGATGCACCCGAAGATTGGGCTAAAAATGTAGCCAAAGGGTGCAAAAAATTTAAAGAACAAGTACTGGATAAATTATAAGTACTTGTATATGTATATGGAAGGGTGGCAGAGCGGTTGAATGCACCGGTCTTGAAAACCGGCATAGGCGCAAGTCTATCGAGAGTTCGAATCTCTCCCCTTCCGCCATATAAGATTAACTACTATTATAAATAAAGTTATGCTAGAACAATTAGAAAAAATACTAGAACAAAGAACAACAGTCAAATATTTTGACGGTAATCCAATACCTGAGCATTTATCTGAAATAATTAAAAAATCAGTAGCACAAACGCCATCATGCAATAACAGATATAACTTTAAAGTTAAAGTGCTAGGTCAAAGTTTAGAACACAGGCGTGCTAAAGTTGGTTTATATGACTATGTTTGTACAGTATCAAATACTAAAGTCGAGTACAGCAAAGAAAATCCAATATTGGTACAGCGTTCTCCAAATTCAATAAATGAAGCCTACACTTGGAGTAAGCAAGGATTATTAAGTTCACAAATGAATGCACAAACTCTTGCTCCGTTGCTTTTGGTTTGGTATTTTGCAGATGGTGATCCAATAGAAAATGACTATCTTGATGTAGGATTATCTTGTTGGAACTCAATCATAACAGCAGAGTCACTTGGAGTACAGAGTGGTTTTTGTGGTTGCTTTGATAATAGATGTTTAAAAGAACATTTAAACATTAATGGATTACCTGTGGTAATGGTTGGTTTTGGATTCGCTAATGAAAAAATTACTAACCAAGAAAAACATCCCAACAAACCAAGACCAACTTGGAACAATATTGTCAGTTAAATCTTGACTTTTTTATCAGTTTATAGTAATATACAAATATGACCTATATAGTAAACGAAAACTGTATTAAGTGTAAACATACAGATTGTGTTGAAGTTTGTCCTGTAGATTGTTTTTACGAAGGTGAAAATTTTCTAGCCATTAATCCAGAAGAATGTATTGACTGTGGTGTGTGTGAACCAGAGTGCCCAGTTGATGCAATTGTGGCAGATACAGATCCAAATGTTGCTAAATCAGAATTAGACTATTGGGTTCACATAAATACTGAGTATGCTAAACAATGGCCAAATATCACAAAGAAAAAAGATGCATTACCAGAAGCAGATGAATATGATCCAAAAAATTACGGCAAGCCAAAACGAGATCTTCTGTCTGAAAAACCTGGAACAGGAGATTAATAAATGAGCGATAAAACAAAAACAAATCAACCTCTAAGTGAAAACATGAATGATCGTATCAACATTGACTTAGAAACACTGAGAAAACAACACATAATGATTGCGACACCTTGTTATGGAGGTATGGTTGGTGAACCTTATCTAAAAGCCATGACGGGGTTATCGATTCTTTTTAAACATCATGGTTTAAATTTTACACTAGCAACATTGGCAAACGAAAGTTTAGTTACACGAGCTCGTAATACACTTACAGCAATGTTTTTACAAAATCCAGACTTTACTCATTTGATGTTTATTGATGCAGATATTGGTTTTGATCCACATGATATTATAAAGTTACTGCACAGAGATAAAGAAATTGTTACAGGAGCATATCCTAAAAAATCAATTAACTGGCAATCTATCAATAGCATAGCACAATCTAAACAACCTGAAAATGCATTTGAACTAGCAAAGTTTCAAGCATCATATGTTTTAAATATCAAACGAGACCACAACAAAGAAGGAAAAATTCCACTAGTAAAAGGATTAATTCCTGTAATGGATGCTGGCACTGGATTTATGATGATCAAACGAGAGGTTATTGATAAAATGACTAAAGAATATTCAGATACAAGATACAATAACGACTTAAATACTGATCCAAGTTTACAACCATATTTTTATGCACTGTTTGATACGATGATTGAACCTGAATCAAAACGTTATCTTTCAGAAGATTACACATTTTGTAGACGTTGGCAAAAAATGGGTGGAGAAATTTGGATGGATCCATCTATCAATTTAGACCATTACGGATCGTATCAGTTTCAAGGAAACATATCAAATCAATTTACATTGGTTAAAAAAGACGATTGATTTGATCCTGTTTTTATGTTACAATAAATCATGTCAATAGCAAACATACTTCGAGAATGGTTTCATACAGCACCAGACAGCAGTAAACCGCAATCAAATGGAGAAAAAATACTGCATGACAGTTTTGCTCATCTGCAAAATTTTGTTGAACATGATATTGCTCAAATGTCTGCAGGAGTAGATGATAAATCTTTCAGAGACAAACAAAAAGGTTTGCAAGGCATAGAATGGTTACATGCACAGAAATCTAAAGAACCTCACTATCAATCAGCACTACAAGAAATAAAAGTATTGTATAATTGGTGGGTAGATCTAAGATCAAAACGTACAGATGCATGGAAAGACGTTGACGTTGATACAATGTACAGCCAATTTAAACAAGAATGGTTACAAACAACAGAAGACAAAAACAGCGAGTATAAAGACTATATGGATAAATGTCGTTATGCTGAAAAACTACAAACACTATATAACAGCGAGGATACAAAAATGTTGTTGAGATTAATTCAAATAAGAAATTATTTGTAATTGATAAATAACATTGGTAGGAATAAAAATGTCAGAAAATAGCAAACAAAGAATAATTAAATTAGACAATCAACAGGTAGTTGATGCTTTTGCACAATATCTATATGATATAGGTGAACTAGGTGACGGTGAAGCCACAGGTAGTTTGGTATATGAATTAGATGAAAAAGAAGGTGTTAAAATTGTGTTAACAGTTAACAATGAAAGTGACACTGAATAATGTCATCTAGTGAACTAGATAGGTTAACACAAGAACACGCAAAGTTGCACACAGCAATTGAAAAAATGCTTGATAATAATCAAGTAGACGAAAATAAATTATCTGTTATGAAAAAACACAAACTTTGGCTTAAAGATAAAATCCAAGAATTAGAATTAAAACAAGAACAAAAAATATAAAAATATGCACGAATACAAATGTAAAATATTAAGAGTTGTAGATGGTGACACAGTTGATGTTGACATTGATCTTGGCTTCGGAATCTGGAGACACAAAGAGCGTCTAAGATTGTTAGGCATAGATACTCCAGAATCAAGAACTAGAGACAAAGAAGAAAAACGCTTTGGCCTGTTGTCTAAAAAATATTTAAAAGATCATTATCCAGTTGGAAGTATGGCGACATTGAGAACCTATAAAGATGCAACTGGAAAATTTGGCCGAATACTAGCAGAGCTGGTTTGGGAAAAAACAACCATTAATAAAAAAATGGTTGACGAACACTATGCAGTATTATATAATGGACAAAGCAAAGATGCTGTTCAAAAGCAACATCTTAAAAACCGTAAAAAGTTAACGGAAGCTAAAAAAATATAGGAAACTATAAATAAAGTTAGTACATAATGGCTAGACTAGATTTACATGGTTATTATGTACAAGATGCTTGGAGAACATTTACAAAATTTGTACATGAACACAAGCATCAAGGTCTTAAGTATGTTACTGTTATTACAGGACAAGGTAAGATCAAAGAAGAATTTGAACTATGGGTTGAAGGAAACGATAGTTTAAAAAACTGTGAGCTACTGCCTACAAATGGTGCTTACAGAGTATACTACAACAAGGAGTACAGATGAGTACAGGTAAATTAAAATGGTACAATGCGGCAAAAGGCTTTGGTTTCATAGTACCAGATGAAGGCGGCAATGATGTGTTTGTTCATGTTTCTGCATTTAAAGATGCTGGCATAACAAAAATTGATCAAGGTCAGGCAATGGAATATACTGTTGCTGAACACAAAGGCAAGCCTGTTGCAACACAATTAAAAGTTTTAAGTGAAGCAACTACTGAATCAAATAACGAATCAGCATAACATTACGGAGGCTTATGGCTAAAGAAGTCACTGGTACTTTAAAACTAGTTATTGAAGCCGGACAGGCAAAACCTGCTCCGCCTGTAGGACCAGCACTTGGACAACGTGGTATACAGATAATGGAATTCTGTAAACAGTTTAATGATAAAACCAAAGGCATGGAAGGTCCTATCCCATGTCTAATCACGGTTTACAAAGACAAGAGCTTTTCATTTGTTCTTAAAAAACCACCTGTTACATATTTTATATTGAAAGCAGTTGGTTTGAAAAAAGGTGGCAGAACACCTGGACGTAGTACAGTCCGTGAAATTACCAAAGAACAAATTAGAAAAATTGCTGAAGATAAAATGGAAGATATGAATGCTTTTACTGTGGAACAAGCAATGGCACAAGTTGAAGGATCATGTCGCTCTATGGGTATTAAAGTTAAAGAATAGTCATAGCAAAACTGCATATCTAATCTGCTGTAATAACACTTAAAATCAATAATTTTTGCTGTATAATAGATATAAATATCTGCGGCGAACATGCCAGGATATTCAACAACACGAGGAGAATAATTATGTGGCCCTACACAGATGAAGAATGGGAACAGATTAGTAAGCCCAAGAAGTAAGGAAGAGAAATGAAAACACTATTAAAAATATGGGATGGATTATTTAGAGTAGACTTAAATCATGATAAAGATCCACTATGGACACTAGCAACAACAGAGTATAGAGATAATCCGTACTACGCATACACACAGTTAAAAAAAGGAATGAAACCATAATGATTAAAAGTATCATAAACGCATTATTTGGTAAAACAGCAACAGATTGGAAAGAACAATATCTGTCACAAGCAGAAGATCACTATGATCTTGAAAGACGCCAACGTGAGCTAGACAGAGGTCAGTTTAACGGTGGAAGATATCGTTCGCTGTATCAAAGATTTTATAATTAAAAAGAAGCCTATAACCAGCTCTTTTTGAGACAAAAAATATAAGTACATTTGGTAGAAAGCCCAACGCCTCAGATTATATCAAAAGACGGTAAGCAATCCCAACTAACAACAATTTGGAGAAGTCTATGGAAAAGATATTTAGATCCATGGGCGACGGGATATTAATGCTTAATGCTGTTTTTAACAAACAGCAACGGTCATTAACACAACCGGCCGGCCAGTCGGATCGTGTAAGACGATTTAAAAGATGGTTATCCTACGAACCATCAAAACACTACTTTAAGGGTAGAGAATCCCAAATATCAAAGGATTCTCTACCCTTAAAGTAGTGTTT
>Ga0213859_10000663_pt1 | contig 15629 bp, 22 predicted proteins | sample PICome_2_FD_160133 | JGI IMG/M metagenome (GOLD analysis project Ga0213859, IMG submission 160133) | Coastal seawater microbial communities near Pivers Island, North Carolina, United States - PICO304 | ecosystem: Environmental > Aquatic > Marine > Coastal | place: USA: North Carolina... | reverse complement strand
GACGGAAACTATTAAAATCTCCGGCGGCTGCTGCTGCTCTCATTTTACTTGCACTCATGCCTTCTGCACCTTCTGCATCAGGGTCACGCTCACCCGCACTTACTACATCAATTTTACTAAAGTTATAATCTTTACCGTTATATTGATTTATAAGTCTAGTAAAATCTTGTATTCTATCGCTGCCAGCAACATAGATGATACTGTCGTAGCCCATAGATTCAATTTTCTGTAATGCTTGTATAATAGTTTTAACATCGCTACTGCCCACATTCACGTTAGGAAAACTTGCTTTAGCAAATTTTAATTTGTCTTGAAAGCTCAACGGATCTGTTTTTGGCTTTTGACTTTGGCTTACAAAAATAAATGGATCGCCTGGTAGACTTGCTACTTTGTCTGCAAGTTTTTTGTGCCCTATTGTAGGCGGATTCATTCTACCAAATGCTAAAACTGCTGTCTTAGGTGCTTCTCTAATATCTCTAAACTTCATGACGGTGTCCACCTTGCCCTTGGTACCAGTTTTGTTTTACTTCCAAGTGCTACATAACCCTCGCCGCCTTTTTCGCCCTTGGTACTTTGTTTTACATCTGCTGGAGCATCATCTAACTGTTTAATAATGTCATCTTTTGTTGCCATTATTTGCTTTACTAAACTGAATATTGCAGGCAGAGCTTTTGGATTTTGCTCATTCATAGCAGCAATTTTCTTTTGTTTGTTTGGACTAACTTTGCTTGTTTCAAGCCAATTGAAAAAGTTTTTATCAAGTTGTTGTAGTTTACCTGCTCTGCTGGTTTGATTAACGTATGTATAAATTATGTTTTTCATATCACTCAAGCCTGCAACAGGTGCTAAGAAGCTGTCAATTGCTTTTGCATGAGTGTTTGCAAATTTTCTAATTTTATCAACATTGCCAGTATCCACACTTGGCTGATGTGTCACATAAGTTTGACCTAACACAACTGCATCATTATTGTTGAATGCTTTTACATCGCTTATAGGTGTGCCACTACTGTCACCAAAGTTGTCGTATTTTGTATGTACCACAACACCTACTTGGCTATTGCCAATACGTTTGCCTAAATTGCTTGCAGGATCTACAGTGTATGTCACAAGATTAGGAGTAAACTGATATCCGCTATCTGTTTTGATTACTGGCTTGCCTGGATGGTATAAAATGTCACCGTATATATAACCACGGAACTTAGGGTCAGTTGCACTTTTCATAACGTTGAAAATTGCACCCATTTCGTTTGCAAATTTATCACGCCATTCTTCGCCTTTACCAGTATTTCTAATGAAGTTGCTGAGATTGTCAGCACTATAACTTTTATTACGACCCCAGCCATTTTTTCCAACAAGTACAAAGCGTCCGTCTGGTTCACGTCCCCAATACATTGTAGGATATCCGTCCCATTTGATTGCTACATCACCTGAGTCGCTGCCAAGTTTTTCTAAAATGTCTGCTGCTTTTTGTGCACCAGCACTGCCATCTACGAAAACAAGATCTTCAAGGTGCTGGTATTCTCTACCTACTTTCGCTTCTGTAAGTATCTTGAATTCACTATAACGCATTAATACTCCTTATTACGAAAGGCTTCTTTTTCTGCGTTTAATAATCTGCTTGCACATTCCATTTTATCTGCATCAGACATAAGTTCATTATGACGTTTTGGAATGTTGTATTCTGCACAATAAGATTCACATGCTTTTTCAATCATAGGAAACAATGATTTTTTACTGAATTTGCCACCGTTTTGAACTTTTTCTTGTACATCGCACATTGCAGGATATGTGTTTTGTCTGTAAAATTTATTATCATTGCGCATATATGCAATAATATCTTCGATTACATCATAAGGAAGCTCGTCTCCAATTTTTAAATCTTCAACAGCCTTCTTGTCAAATATTTCATTGATCATTACCATTTTCTGCAACTCCAATAACGTGCCTTAGTTCTTGGTCCTGGATTATCACAGTTGTGTCTTGCACGGAATGAACGTCTACGTGCTGGATTGGACTTTTTGATCTTCATGTTAGGATCACCAAAGTTTACTTTTTTAATGTTCTTTGTTTTTGGATCACGCACATATACTTTGAATTTTTTTACATCGCCACGCATTGGTTTGCCTAGTGAAACTTTGCGTCCTTGATATTCTGCTTCATCAACTTCGTCATCTTCATTGAACCACATTACGCCATATGCTTCGAAAAACTCGTCACCGTCGTATGTTTCTTCATCGATACCTTCTTCGTTATGAATCATTTCAATATCAAAGTCTTCGTGGCCTTGCTCAAACATATAGTTTGCTAAACGATTAGCATATTCGTCGCACTCTTCTTCGCTTAATTCTTTAGGCAAAGGCAATTCAACGTATGATATATTGTTGTTTTCGTAGATATTTTGTTCAGTCCAAATGCTTTCGTCGATTTGGATATTGTCAGTTTTTTCCATGACGATTCTTACAAAGTTTTCCATGATAAGTCCTTAACTAGTATAATACTATTTATCTATATCATCTTTGTAGACTAATTTATCGACTCTGCTTATATTGTCGCCGCAAATTAGCTGTATCATAAACAATACTTTTTCGTCTCGTACAAAGATATACTGTCCCTTAATCCAACGTGCTTGTTCTAAAAGATTGTCTAATAAAACAGGACCGCATCGTGCTTTATCTTTGTTGGCAATCAACCACTTTCCTAACTCTTTTTTTGCAGGCTTTCGTCCAAAAGTAATTTTGAGTGCAAAATCAACTGGCTTATCTGCTATAATTACATTTGCATTGTTTGTTAAAAAATTTATACTATCTGGGTCAGGTTGCCAAAATTGCTCACAGTTTTCTAAGTATGTAAATTGTTTGATAAAATTTAAATTATTACTATAAATGTTTAGAGTGCTGTATTCACATCTAACCAAATAGTTTTTACTATTAATAAGATATCTATAAATCTTTTGACAACTTAGGAAGTCACTTTCTGGAATAGTTTCTTCACTTCGCCAAGACTTTTTAACCAATGGTTTTCCTTGCTTATACATTTCACCATACTTAAACAATTCACTGCTTGCATAATTTAAATTTCCTTTACGCTGTAGTTCTGTTCTAAATATATGTGCTAACTGCGACCGCATAGACACTTTATAAAGATACTTACCGTAGTGTAATTTTTTTGTTTCAAACTTCTTCACAGATTTCTGCATTGATTTCCAATTCAATTTTATCTGTATAGGTAATAGAAATAGTACCACCGTTTTTAAGATCACCAAACAACAATGCTCTACTTAACGGACGTTTGATTTCTTCATCAATTACACGCTGTAAAGGTCTTGCACCCATTTTAGGATCAAAACCTTTGTCTACCAAGTAATCTAATGCTTCGTCGGTCACGTTAATTTTAACATTTTTATCTTTAACTTGATCTCGCAACTCTGACAAGAATTTGCCAACAATTTTCATCATAACTGGCTTGCCAAGTTTAGCAAATGTAATTGTTGCATCTAGTCTGTTTCTAAACTCAGGTTTAAAATACTCTTTCATACTTGTGTCTTCGTAGTCTTTTTCTAAACTATCACCAAATCCAATTGCGTTCTTTTCTGCTTCTTGTGCGCCTAAGTTTGTTGTTAAGATTAATACACAATTACGTGCATCAGCTTCTTTTCCGTTGCTACCAGTCACCATACCGTTATCCATAAGTTGTAGTAATACAGCACTTACGTCAGGGTGTGCCTTTTCAATTTCATCTAATAATAAAACACAATTTGGATTCTCTTGTAATTTAACAATCAATTGTCCTGCATCATCTTCAAACCCAACATAGCCTGGAGGCGCACCAATAAACTTAGCAACACTGTGTTTTTCTTGATATTCGCTCATATCAAAACGCACAAGTTGTACGCCTAAATGATGTGCAAGTTGTTTTGCTGTTTCTGTTTTACCTGTACCTGTTGGACCCATAAACACAAACGATCCAATTGGTTTGTTGTCTGGTTTTAGACCTGCCTGTGCTACAAGAATTTTATCAACAATTGCTTCGATTGCTTCGTCTTGTCCAAACACACTGCCTTTTAAGTTCTTCTCAAGATTTTGCAAGTTTTCAGTTTCACGCTCAGCAACTTGTTCTTCAGGAATCTTTACCATTTTAGCAAGTTCGTATTGAATATTATCTGCTTTAATAATTAGATTTTCTGTTTGGTTTTTAACTTTAAATCTACTTGCAGCAACGTCCAGTAAATCAATTGCTTTATCTGGTAGTTTTTTATCAGGTTGATATTTGACACTTAATTTTACACTTGCATCAATAGCCTCGTCTGTAATTTGCACATTGTGGAATTCTTCGTAATATCCTTTAATACCGTGTAAAATTTCAATAGTAGTTTCTTCACTAGGTTCGTCAATGCTTACACGTTGGAATCTACGCATTAATGCACGATCTTTTTCAAAGAACTTGCGATATTCTTCCCATGTTGTCGAAGCAACAACTTTTAAATTGCCTTTGGACAATGCAGGCTTTAGCAAATTAGCAAGGTCGTTTGAACTATTACTGCTGCCTGCACCAGCACCTGAAATCATATGTGCTTCGTCGATGAACATAATAGTTTTGCCTTTTTTCTGTAAGCCAGCTAAAACTAATTTGAAACGTTCTTCAAAGTCTCCTCTATATTTACTACCTGCAAGCATAGCACCAATGTCTAGTGCATACACATTATATTCTTTTAGGAAGTCAGGAGTTTGACCATTTACAATTTTCCATGCAAGTCCTTCAGCAATGGCAGTTTTACCAACACCCGGATCACCTACCATCAGCACATTGCTTTTACTTCTACGTCCTAATGCAAGAGCAACCATATCTAGCTCGTCATGTCTGCCAATAACAGGATCAATCTTACCTGATTTTACATTGGCATTAAGATCATCTGTAAATTGTTTGATAGCTTGGTTTGCTGCGCCTGCATTTTCTTGACTTTCATAATCATCTTCAGTGTTGTCTGAAATATTTACATACGCTTGATATTCTGATTTTTGAATATTAGCTTGCTGTGCTAAGAAAGTTGCATAACTACGTTTCTCTCCAAGTATGCTTAAAAATACATCAGAGATTTCAATTTTATTTCTGCCTTGGAACAAAACTTGTGCAAATGCTCTGTTAAGCACACGCTCTACTGTTTGTGTTTTTTTAGGTTTCCATTTTTTAGACACTTCGGTCATGTCTAATTTGATTGTATCTAACTTTGTTTTTAAATAGTTTTCAAGGTTGTGTTTTAATAATTTACTATCAGCACCAAAGTCTTCAATATGCTGTTGAAAGTTTTCTTCACAAAGCATAGCATGAGTTAAATGCTCAAGAGTCACATATTCGTGATTCAACTTTTTTGCATCATTGACTGCTTTATCAAAAACTGCTTGTAATTCTGTGCTAGGTTCTACCATTCCTGATTGCCTTTTTTATATCTTTGACTCTTTTTTCTTCGGCTCTTTTTAATTTAAATTTACTAACTCTATCAATAAATTGTATGCCGTGTAAATGATCGTATTCATGTAAGAAGATTCTTGCATCAATGTCATCTAGTTTCATCTCTACATTTATAACATCTTTATAGTCATTTGTCAAGGTATCAAATTCAACAATACAACTAATTGGACGTTTTACTTTAATAATTAAACCCGGATGACTTAGACAGCCTTCGGGTCCTTGTTCAATCTCTTTGCTCAAACCTTTTATAACTGGATTCATTACAACCAAAGGTGATCCATATTTTTTATTCAAATATGTTTTCATAACAAAAATTTGTGCAGGAAATCCTACTTGGTTAGCACTCAAGCCTACTCCGCCGTATTTGTTCATAACATCAATCATGTCTAGAGCAGTCGGAGCAGGGTGCCCAAAATAACTAGCTTCAAATCTATCTACTCCTTTTTCCAACATAGGATCAGGAGCCATTATTAAGTTCATCATATAAACGTTTCACCTTTTCTTCTTGTGTAGTATTTAATTCAGGAAGTATCCCTTTTAAGTGTATATAAAGGTTGCCAGTTTTACCTATTCTTGGATCTGGCATACCATGTCCAGCTACGCTCAATACTGTGCCTGGATTAGTCCCTTTAGGTATTTTAACACGCAAAGGGCCTCCTGTCAACTTATCTATAATCATCGTAGTGCCTAGCATTAGATCAAATACATTTACATCTAAATTTGTTTTTAGATTTCTTCCATCTCTGTCAAATCTATTATGAGCTAACACTCTAATTTGGACTAATAAATCTCCTCTTGGAAGTTGTGGATGAGTAGCATCTCCTAAGCCTTGAAACCTTATAACTTCCATATCATTTACGCCTGGATGTATTCTGATACTAGCACTGCTTTCTCTACCATTGCGTAATTTATATGTTGCTAATACATCTTTACCTGTAGCAGCATCAGCAAGCGAAATTCTAATACCAATTTTTATATCTTGATTTCGTCGTTGTTGAGGACGAGCGCCTCTGCCAAACATTGCTTCAAATATGGTATTCATATCGTTAGCATCAAATGATTGTGTATTCATTCGTACTTGAGGATTGTCATACACTTGACGCTTGTTAGGATCTTTTAGTGTTTCGTATGCTTCGTTTATCTGCGCAAACTTACCGCTATCACCGCCACGGTCAGGATGATTAGCCATCGCTTGTTTGCGATATGCTTTTTTAATTTCATCCTGACTTGCTTGTTTGTTGATGCCCAGTATACTGTAATAGTCCATACTATTACTTATAGACTAGATGCTTACTTCTTGCTAGTTCCGGCGTAAAGTCCAAACCATGCTGCTCCAGCACCTACAACCACACTAATAAGTCCTGATTGTTCAAGTGTTGGATCTGGCAATTCCATATACCAAATTACACATCTGTACAGCAAGTAAATGTATGTTGAGATAAAGATACGTGGAAAAATTCTCCAAGCATCTACTGCTCTTGCTAAGTGTATTACTTTAGCATACGGATTTGGTCCTAGATCTTTTACGCTTGTATCTACTTCTAAATCTAGTTTTACTTTTTTAGTAGCACCACTGCTACTTGCTGGCACCACAACTTCTGCATCTGCTTTTGGTTCAGGTGCTGCTGATTCTAAATCTTCAAGTTTTTTTCTTGGCATTTTTGCCCTCCAATTTATCTAATCTGTCCTCAATTGAATCTATCTTTGCTGTGATCTTTGGATACTTTTTACGCCATGCGTCTTCAGGCTGTTCCAGCCATGTAAGTCCCCAACGTTCTACAAGATAATCTATCGCTCTGTCTACTTGGGCATAACCCCATAGACCAATTCTCGTGGTGCTTATATATGCAACAAATATAGCACCAAATGCGGAACCTGCTAATGCTGTGTAAATCCACAGTCTATCACTAGCCATCCTTTCTATCATTTCCCACATGCTTATAGCCCTCAGTTAACTGTGTGTATTTAGCCCTGCGTATACTAATTGCACGATTAGGATTATATAAATCGTATCTTACTTGGTTATCTTGATTGCCACCTAGTATAACCCAATATTCTTTGCCGTTGTGTATTTGTGTTTCTACATAGAATCCAACATGACCTTGCCATCCTTGATTGCCTCTTGGAAAAACGACTACGTCACCTCTTTTAATATCGTGACGTTCTACCTTATCACCCCAGTATAAGAAACTTCTTGCCATTAAAGGAACATCACTTACACTTTCGCTACCTGGTATACCATCTACTTCAAGCACTGCATTTACAAATGCTGCACACCATTCTGTACGCACAGGATCTACACCTACAAATTCTTTGATTAATTTTCTGTCTTGACGTTCAGATAAACCCACATAGGGTTGTGCTGTTATAACACTATCTTCTTCAACTGTTGTTTGGCATCCTAATAATAAAAATCCAAAAAGAAATATTATACTATTCTTGTACCACTGCTCCATCCATTGCTTCCTCTGCTTGTCGGTAATAACCTTCATAAGCGGCAATGATAGCTTGTTGTTGTTGGACTAACGCACGAATGTCCGAGAAGTTTAAACTTAGGTTTCCATATCCTTCTCCAGTTAATGCATATAATGCGAATGCTTTGCCCTCCGATTGTAATTTTTTAATTACTTCTTCTACATTGCCCTCGTTAAGCACAATCCATTCGACTTTTTTCATGTTAAGTTCGTCTACTGGAGGTAATTCCAGTGTTGGTTTATCCACTGGCTTTGTGCTTATTTCAATCTGCCGGGGCTGGGTCGAGCAGGCCGCGAGACTTATAATCATCGTAAAGCCAAGGACACTCTTTGTTAAAAGCGATGTCATTTTCTGCTGTCCTTTCTTTTTCTGTTAGTTCTGCCCCCGACAATAATTCAAAGCATCTACCTGCATTTACTGTGCCACGATTTACTGCACGTTCAATACTTGCTGCATTTGCAATTGCTGCTGCTGTTAAATCTATTTCTTGTAGTTTGTCAGCTAGTCTTTGATTTTGTCTACGTATTGCAGTGTATGCGTCATTCAAACTAGCAAGTTCACTAGATGCTTTTTCATAATCTTGTTCTAGTGAACTTATAGTTTGTTCGTTTAATTCAACTGCTGTGTTTAGTTTAGCATTGTTTTCTTGAAGGATAGCCATACGTGCTTGTGTATCGTTGTAATACCAATAACCTATACCACCTGCTCCTAAGAGCAACATGAACATAACAATTGCTAACTTAGCACCCATGCCTACCCCAACAACTTTCCCAGTGTTTTAGGACCTACAATACCATCTGCTGTTAAACCATTTTTCTGTTGCCATCTTTTTACTTGACGCTCTGTTCCTGGTCCAAAGATACCATCTGCTGGTGCAATACCAAGTTTTTCTTGAACTTCAGCAACCAATGGTCCTCTGCTGCCTCTGCGTATTGTTTGGTTTAAATTAAGCTCTTTTTCTTCTGGTGCTTCGTAGTCTCCGCCCAGTACATCCATTGCATGTAAGTAATGCTTCTTACGATCATCTAATCCAATTGTACCGCCGTTGATACGTTTTGTAGCACCGACGATATCCATATCGTCACACCATTTGTTTAGATTATTTGTATCCCAGAACCAGCAAGCACTATCCAACGCACCTTTTTTGGTACGCACATAATCTACTGCTTCTTCTGCTGTCATTTCTACTGCTTCTGCAAATTTTGTGTAATTATAACGACCAGTGAGCTGTAGAATACCTCCTCCACGGAATGTCCAACCGTCACCTGAAGCTTCGTTGCCGTTGTCCATACGGTTTGCATAAATGACGTTAGCAATCTTTTCAGGTTGTCTATGATATTCATTTGCGTCTCTACCTGCTCTTTTGAAATACTTTGGAAAAATAGTGTTCAATGCTTTTGCACTGTAGTTCAAGTTTTCGCTTAATACTCTAAAACCGCCACTTTCATGTCCACACTGTGCAATAAACATTGCCACTCTTTCTACAGTATCAATTTCCCAAAGTGGAAGAATTTCGCACATTGCTTCATACCATTCTTTCCAATCGTTTCTATTTACAAGTTCTCTAGCCATGTCTGGCTCAAAGTCAAATTTAAAGTGCTCTTTACCCATGTTGATGTTCCTTTTGTTGCGGGGTGCAGTTGTCGCATCTGCATGTATTACATATTTTTGTTATAGTTGGCGACTCTTCTGATCCAGGTGTGCGTTCTAATGCCATATATTGTGATGTTCCACAATGTGACGTTCTTCCGCAATTTTGACAGTATGTATATGGTATCATATTCTCTCGACTACTAGTGTATATCCTCTATTTTCTAAAGTTATAGTTTTCGTGCCAAATTTTGTTATGTTATAATTACCTAAATATTTTGTAAGATACATTGTTTCTGCAAAATCGTTAATATTAATTTTGTCTTCAATACTTTCTACAATATCTTTTGTTTTACCAAAGTCTTTAACTTCAAATCCTAATGGATCTGCATAAATCTTTTTAATTACTAAATCGTTTTCTGTCATAAAAATTTCTTCAACAAAACTGTTGCTGAAGAAGTTTTTGAAATTATTCATATTGGATTCGTTTACAAGTTCGTCGTATGCTTCTTTGTCTACAGGAACTGTTGCTGTCAACGATTCTAGTGTTGCTGCTTCAGGTTTGAATCCTTTGTAGTATCTATATGTAAATGGTTTGCCTGTAAGTCTGCTTACACCATCAACAAGTTCCATTATTTGGTCTGGAACTTTTTGATCACGTTCCATTTCTACAAAAACTCTGTAGTAGCCATCGCTTTGTTCACCAGATGTAGCATCTGCATCTAATACAAAACTGTATCCACCTTCGATAAATTTTACCAAATCGTCTGCTGCTGCTTTTTCAACTACATTAAAACTTACAACACAAATATCTTGATCGCTACCCATTTTGCTTTTGTAGCTATCTACTTCAAACATAGGAACCACTAGGTCGATTAAATCGTTTTGTCTTAAACCCATTATTCCAATTCTCCTGCTTCTGGTGCATCTGCTGTTGGTTCTTCTGCAGGCTGGGCTGCTGCGTCAACTTGCTGTGTAGTATCTTTTACATCTAAATCTTCAAAACTAGCACCGTAAAGATCGGCTAATAATTTTTTAGGCATCTTTACTTCTACTACCCAAATTGGATGTCTGTCTAGTTTGCCAAGTTTTGTTCCTGGACGAATGTCTTCTGGTTTCATAATTTTTCTTGGTTTAAGCAAGCTGCTGCGCTGATATCCAATTTTGCAATCATAATCTAGTAATCTTTTTGCACCATCTGGATCTGGCATTTTTTCTTTTGGCCAGAAGAACTTAGCAGTCACCCAGTGACGATCAATAGTTGGACCTTCACCTAATTCACCGTCTTCCCAGTTTTTGTAAACATAGATGTCAAGTTCATCTAATACACGCTCAAAATCTTTAAGCACATTAAATGCATTATCACTTTCATAAATGCTTTCTATATTTTTAATTACATCTAGTTCGTCTAAAATATTCGCCATGGTTTCCCCTGCTACAATTTGTTATAGTTATTTATCGCCTTTTATAACTATTCAGATGAGTTTGATACTAAATACATGTGCAGGGAGGCCTGCATAAGGCAAACCTGTTGCATATCTCGATACAGGAGGACTTAATGGGAAAAGCGAAAGCAAAGCGCCAAGCACATATCACTAATAATAATGTAGTTAAACTGAATAATTTCCTACCTCAAAAGTCACGATACGTAAAAATACTTCCAAGAAATCGAAGCCAAGAAACATACATCCTTGAGTTATTGGACCGAGACAAAGATATAGTCTTCGGAATAGGTCCTGCTGGTACAGGTAAAACTCTATTGGCATGTCAGGCGGCTGTAAAAGAATTTCTCGAAGGTAATGTAGAACGTATTGTTGTGACTAGACCAGCAGTTAGTGCTGATGAGGACCTTGGTTTTTTACCAGGAACACTAGAAGAAAAAATGGCACCTTGGACAAGGCCAATCTTTGATGTGTTTAGAGAATATTTCTATGCTAACGAAATTGAGGGCATGATAAGTGAAGGTGTAATTGAAATATCGCCACTTGCATATATGCGAGGACGAACTTTCAAAAATAGTTTTATTATTGCAGACGAAATGCAAAATGCTACACCAAACCAAATGAAAATGCTACTAACACGTATTGGTAGTGGAAGTCAGATGGTTGTGACGGGTGATTTAGCACAAGCAGATAGACTGAAAGATAATGGACTGATAGACTTTATTAGACATTTAGAGTCACGAGAAAGTAAACATATTTCAGCTGTTAATTTTCATAAAGGAGATATAGAGAGACACGAAGCTGTAAAAGAGGTGTTAGAAGTTTACGGTGACACATAAACTTAGGGGGATTTATTTCCCCCTAACACTTTTAAATCCTAGTGGATGAGAATATAACTCCTCATCCTTCTTTAACAAATACATTAGGTACTCATTTTCACTGTAAATGAGCTTCCAAGATCTATCCTTTATTGGAGGTCTTCCCATTGCGTCATAGAATATTTCTCCGCAATGATAACGTTTCATCCATATACGTTTTTTGCTCCAACTACTGCGGACAGGCCACCATGCAAAGCGTTCTGTCCATTCAATGTCTACTTCAACTGTTTGCGGCATTGAGATCCTTGGCAAGAGGGAAGATTTCTGCAATGACTTTAGCACATTCCCAAGCGATTTCCATGTGTTCTTTTTGTGTACCATTAGCACCTCTCAATTCAATGTAATGCACCCAGCTACGCAATGTGCCATTCATATATAGTCTTGTTTTTGTTAGTCCTTCAGGCAATACGGCTCGTGCTTGTTCTTTAGCAATGCCATTTTCAATAGCCCAATTGTATGCATCTTGCGCTGCTCTGATAACTTCACCTTGTTTGCTATCCCACATCATTTGCAGACGTTCGTCATCTGTTTCAATTGAGTTTTGTCTATTCTTTGTATCCTGTAGACGTGCTTCACGTTTTACAAACATATCGCCCATTTCTTGTGGATTTGCATATCGCTGGCTAAACTCTTGGAATGCAAAACTACGATGACGCACAATCTGATGTGCAATGTCTCTTGTTGTATCAATTTCCATACATACGTTTACCATTTCGAGTGGGCTCCAATGTGCATGTTTGATCAAATACTTTACAAGTTTCTCACTTGTCTCTGAATTCATTTGATTTGCAGGATTTGATACTCTGGCACAATATGCCACTAAATCTAATAGGTCATTATTTTTAATGCCTTCTTGTACAAATTCTTCTGTTGGTTTTGTGTAGCTTACTAATCTAATCATTGATTTCCTCATATAGTTTGGGTGCGTTAAGTATATACTTACCTGCTTTAATTTTTATAAACAGTTGGTCGTTTATGTATATGCCTTTCTTTTTTACATTTATTTGTATATTTTGTTGCCTACATTTATTCAAATAATCTTGATTTACACCATGTCTGTAAATACCAAAACACTGTTCGTTTTCGTGTGTTTCTAATTTTTTTGCATAATAACCTAAATCTATAATATTATCAAAATCAATTTCATATTTACTAGGCAAATAGTCTGTAATATTAAAGACAGCAATTTTAACTTTTTGATTGGGCAAATAAGGCAGTAGAGTATGCCGTAGTCTACCAGGTTCTAAATAAGTTTGTGGATCATTAATTGGACGTTTACTATACGAAATGCTAAAAGGATCTATAATAATTTTTTCTTTTAGCAAAAAATAAGTTGATAAAATAGTTCTATAACCATTTGAATTAGGTATGTCTGATAATTTCCATTTACTTGTATCTACATTTGGTAAAGGACCAGTATCGTAAAGTTCTTTGAAAAGTCTTTTAAAACGGTCTTCTAAATTGTTTAGTTGCTCTGGATACATAGATATCCATTCATAACTATCTATTTCGTATAAATTCCTTTTTGTTGGTAAACTTCCTAATTTTCTAGGAGTATCTAAATAGAATTTATCTAAAAGGCCATTCATCGTGGTTGCCTTTAATATTTTCTATTCTGCTTTCCAAAAACGAAATTGTAGTGTAGATAAACCCTGTGTCGTGTTCTTGTACTAATGATTTATAATATTTAATTTCTTCTTCAAGCACATCAATTCGCACAAGATCATTTATTAATTTAGTCTCCACGTCCTGGCTCCTCTGAAAAATACTTCATCTTTCCTTCTACCCCATGCCATTCTTCTGCATCGGGTGGCACATCCTCTTGTCGCAGTTGTGTGATATTGGGCCAAATACTTGCATACTTATCATTAAATTCAACCCATTGCTCTGCACCGTCAACTGTGTCAGGAAGGATTGCATCTGCTGGACATTCTGGTTCGCATACACCACAATCAATACATTCATCTGGCTTAATAACTAACATGTTTTCACCTTCGTAAAAACAATCCACTGGACAAACTTCAACACAGTCCATGTGTTTACATTTTATACAAGCATCATTTACGATATATGTCATGGAACACCTCTTCTAGTTTTTTAATTTGCTCTCTATTGTGTTGTAATACTTCTTGCATGTCGTCAAGTATTACTTTCTTTGTATTATAAGACATGTTAGCAATAATGTCTATCACGTTTTTTAGTTTTTTCAAACGTTTTCTGTGATCGTATTCTCTGTCATAACTTTCGTCCCACCATTTATCAAATGTTTTAAATCCTAAATCCTTTAATAATTTTAACGTTAATGGTGGCGCTGCTAAGACAAAAGGTCTTGCATACATTATAGGATCTAAAGTTTTTTCACTAAAGTTTGCAAATCTATCATCAAAGAAAGTTTCAGTCACAACTGTACAAAAACTCTTTTTATACATGTTTGGCATGTCGTGTGTTTGCAGTTCAACATTATTTGGAAACAATGGAATTTTATGCTCTAACAACTTATTTTGGAATTCGTCTAGTTCAAGAGCTGCCCATTTATTTGAATAATCTTGATCTTTAAAATGATATGTAATTACACTAATGTCCTTATAGTTAGCATACAAATGTGCAGCTAATGCTCTTCTATGTATTTTATCTTTGTAATTAGGACAAAAAAATGTATATTCAAAATCTTTTGTAGTTTCAACACTTTGATTGGCTAAATTAGACGACTCATACCAGAGGTATGCGTCTAAATAAGACATGTTATCAAAATAATTTTCTAATCCTTGATTAGGAACATATTGATTGAATATTATTCCAAGACTATTAATAAATTCATATTCATTACAATACTTGTCATGCATCCTTCCTAGATATGTTCTTTCGGTATCTTTAACATCTTTGGGAAGAATATTTACAGGTTCAAAATTAAACCAACTGACTCTGTATGGTCCAATGTGTTCTAATATATGAGCTATATTATGCTCTTCGTCATCAGGTGGATCTTGGATAATATCAAATTGCACAGCAATTGGAAGTTTGGCATTTTTTGCTAGATATTTTACACCTTCATGACGATAGTCGTCAAACGGCTCCATAAGCTGTAAATTTTGATCAACTACAAGGTATTTGTTTTGAGCATTTACAAAGTAAATCAAAGTTGCCCCAGTCTAATTAATGTTGCTGCAAGATTGATTTCAGGATCAACAACCAATGTGTGATCTACTAATCCTTGCTTAATAATTAGCACTGCTTTGTCTTGTTGTTCGTCTGTTCCGAACAATTCAATATTGTCGTAAAGCCAACGATATATTTCTTCCATTTCTTCTGCTCGCACAGCACCACACAACAACTTACGTGCATCGTGGATCTTGCCTGCTTTGAACAGTTCTACCATATCCAGTTTCCAGTCGCTTTCGCCACTATCACCTTCTTGTGGGCTTACAAGCACACCTTCTACTGAATTCATTTGCACCATGTTGATACACTTGCGCAAGTCTGGATAAGTTGCTTTTACATATGTGTCAAGTGTATCCAAGTCTGGAGTGACACCTTCTGTGATCAAGATTTCTGCAACACGGGCTGTAAATTCCGTTTGATCAATTTTAGCAATGTGGAAACCTTGACATCTACTGTGTATCGCTGGAATAATTCTGTTTGGATAATTACATGTTAAAATAAATCTTGCTGTGCTGTGATATTCTTCCATAACACCACGCAATGCTGCTTGTGCGTTTGGAGACAAGTAATCAGCCTCGTCAAGTAGTACAACTTTAAAGTCTCCAAATGGAATCATTTG
>Ga0213859_10000662_pt1 | contig 15633 bp, 7 predicted proteins | sample PICome_2_FD_160133 | JGI IMG/M metagenome (GOLD analysis project Ga0213859, IMG submission 160133) | Coastal seawater microbial communities near Pivers Island, North Carolina, United States - PICO304 | ecosystem: Environmental > Aquatic > Marine > Coastal | place: USA: North Carolina | collected... | reverse complement strand
AAAAAACACCCCTCTATTGAGTTAAGAGAAAAACAAGCTGACGATTTGATAGGTGAACCAATACCGGAAAGAAAAACAGTATATCCCTATGCGTCTGTTATGGAAACGGAATCGGGTCATATTCAAGAGTTTGACGACACTCTAGGCTCTGAAAGAATATGTACAATGCATCGTACAGGAACAATGTATGAAATGCATCATAACGGTGATATGGTAACACATGTTGCAAAAGATAATTACAGTGTTATCATGGGTAGTGATAGTGTTCGTATACGAGGTGATGTTAAAGTTTATGTAGATGGTGATTCTTATCTCTATGTTCGTGGTGATGCTGATATGCAAGTCGAAGGAAACTTTACACATAATGTAAAGGGTGATTATACGTTAGATGTTGGTGGTAATATCAGTGTTACTACAAATGGATTTTATCATCTAGAAGCTGATGATGAGATATTCAACATAACAAATGCGAATTATTTTTTGAATGCTGAAACAGGTATTACGGCCTCTACGAATGCCAAGACTTTTTTACATTCAAAAGATACCTTTGATATTAATACAAATAGTAAGTTTACTTTAAAATCTAAAAATACAGAGATTAACGCTAAGGGTACGAATACTAACGAGGGTATTACTTTATATGCCCAGAAAGATATAGACTTACATGCAAACGAACAGTTGTATATGCAAGCTGATATTGATATTGATATGAATGCGGGAAATGACATTTATCTTAAAGCCTATTCGGATATTTGGCACAAATCAAATATCTTTAGAACAAGATATGTTCTTGATGGTGAATTTGCGAAAATTTCCAGAGATGATATCGGTAACTTACCAGCATTTGATGCAAAGAGCACAGATAGTATTTCTATTAATCCAGCATCGTCTGCACTTATCTATAATTCACAGCCGCTAAACCCTTTAACTAACTTTATCTATGATAGAGAATTACAAACAACAGAAAGCGGTAATTTAAATGTGTTTGGTGTCACTGGTTCTGAGTTATTCTATGAATCTGGTACAGGTGGTGCTATTAAAACTGTAACGAACAATGATAAGGCAAGAGCTGTTGTTCCTAGAGTGGGCGGAACAGGCGGACCAACATCGGCCGCAGGATATCCTGCAAATAAAGTTAAGTTACCTGGTGTTGATAGAAATAGTAAAAATTATTATATCGACAGAGAAATGTCTACAGAGGAATGGGAAGTAGTAGAAGATATAGTAGGTACAAATTTAATTCCAGATAAATCTAGAATCAATATTAATACATTAGATGCTATAACAGCTGTTCAAGATCCAAGATTTAAAAATGTTATTTTAAATGGTGGTAATCATTTCAAGAATGATGTTTGGCATGAAATAAACGGCAGCAACATCAGTCCTGGAATAAAATTTATGTGGAACTTTATAAAATTAAAGGGACTGTTAGGTGCGCCATGGTGTGCAGGATTTGCTAGTTTCATTTTACTAATATCTGGTAACACAGTTAGTCCTACTGCGGGTGTTACCTTTTTGTTAAATCAGGCTAGAGCTGGTAGTTTGGGAAAAGTGATTGTCGATACTAGAGGTTCGTCTTCATTGTCTGAATTTCCTGTAGATGATGTGAAATTAGGAGATTTGATTTTATTGAAACAAAACGGTAGCAGTCATGCTACATTCTTTGCTGGATATGATTCAAACAGAAACTGGTTGGGAACTGGAGGAAATCAGGGTAACAGAATAAGGGCTAGTGAGTATGGTGCGAAAGATTATACCAGAAGAATTACAGCCATAGTAAGACCAAAATCAATTTCTTCGGGTGAAGATCAACCTTTACCAGGAGTAGGAGTAAAAGTTGCACAAGAAACTCCAACAAAACAGACACAATCAAAAGTGGATCCACAACTTTAAATAGGAGGACATTAAATGTATAGAGAGTCAAAAGAAACGATTTATTCAGACATACCGTTATCATTTACTGCTCATCCTGTGAATGGTAATATTGTCTTGGTAAAAAATTCTGAGTCGATTAAACAGTCTGTCAAAAATATCGTACTAACCAATTTCTACGAAAGACCATACAACATATTTTTTGGTGGTAATCTGATCGCACAATTATTTGAGAATTTAGATTCTTCATATACAAAGTTTTTAATTCGTGATGACATTGAAAGAGCTATAAGAAACAATGAACCAAGAGCAGAACTATTGAATGTTGGTGTGTTACCAGATTACGATAGAAATGCTTTAAACGTAACAGTTAAATTTATTCCAATAAACGAATCAGCACCAGTTGATGTTGAGATTGTAATCGAAAGAACAAGATAGGAAAAAACAATGGCTAATAAACCAGTAATAAATGTCACAGAATTAGATTTCGATAAGATAAAAGAATCTATAAAAGATTACATTGGAAATCAAGGTGAGTTTAGGGATTATAACTTTGAAGGTTCAGTAATGAATCTCATTCTAGATATTCTCGCGTATAATTCTTATCAAAACGCATTTTATACAAACATGGTAGGTAATGAGATGTTTCTTGATTCCGCACAAATAAGAGACAGTGTGGTTTCGAGAGCAAAGATGTTGGATTACATACCTACTTCTGCTAAATCTGCGACTACTCAAATGATCGTCACATACGATGATGAGAGCGATAACGATTCGATTAGTTTACCTGAAGGTAGTATTTTCAAAGTTACCGCAGAATCGGGAGAAGTTTTTGAGTTTGTTACAAATGACAGCTACAATTTCTACAAAGCTTTAAACTATGTGGAAACGATTGATGTTTATGAGGGTATTAGAACTCAACAAACCTTTATCGTAAATACTGTAAATCCGGTTAAATATGTTTTAAATAATAAAAATATCGATTTAGACTCTTTGAAAGTAGAAGTCGTTGAGTTTTCTGGATCATCAAACACTGAGATTTTTGTTAAAGCTGATAATATCGAAAATGTAAAATCTGATAGTGCTGTTTACTTTGTTCAAGAGGTAAACAATCAAGAATATGAATTGTATTTTGGTGACGGCAATCTAGGTAAAGAATTGCAAAACGGTAATGTCGTCAATGTAAACTATATCGTTTCAAGCGGAGAAGTGGCTAACGAGATAAGAGAAATTTCTGATTGGATTGCAGACAATAATAATGTCACAATTAACAGCGTTCTTGCTAGAACTACTGGTGGTGCAGAAGTTGAAACAATTGAATCAATTAAGTTTAATGCACCTAAGAATTATGAATCTCAAAATAGAGCTGTATTAGAAGAAGATTATCGAAGAATTTTGTTAAGAGATTTTCCTCAACTAATTAACTCTATTAGAGTTTGGGGTGGTGAAAACAATATTCCTCCTGTATACGGTAAAGTATTTTTAAGCGTTCAACCAAAAGGATCAGCTACACTTCTATCTACAAATCAAAAAGAAGATTTGAGAAAGAATCTTAAAAAATATAATGTTATGACAAATGAGGTAGAGTTTATTGATCCTAGCTACAACTACATTATTCCTGACGTAACAGTTTACTATGATAGCAATAAAACATCGTTGAACTCAGGTCAAATAGCAGCCAAAGTTTCACAAACGATAAAAGACTTTGAAACTACTTATCTGGGTAATTTTGAAAATAAATACTTTAGATATTCACAATTTTCTAGATTGATCGATCTAACAGATCCTTCTATTGTTTATAGTGATACTAAGATACAGATACAGAAAAGATTTAGTCCTTTATTGAATACTGCTACAAAGTATACAATTAACTTTTCTACATCTTTAGAAAACTTGTTTGGTCAACCTACTATATCGTCGTCAAGTTTTACTCTAAATAGTAGAGTCAGTTATTTCGATGACGACTCAAGTGGTAATATTAGAATCTTCTATTTTAACGAATTGAATCAAAAGGTTTACACAAACAATAATTTTGGAACAATAGATTATTCTACAGGCATTATAACATTACCTGATTTTAATCCATCTTTTGTTACAGATAATGAAATTACAATTAATGCAACTCCTGTAGATGCCAATTTGATCACTGAAAGATATATAATCATGTTGTTATCGAATACAAAAATAAATGTAGTTGATACAAGAGCCAAAGAAATATCGTCTACGGTTACTGTCACTACAACTGGTTCAGTCACGCAAATAAATGAAGTTAATTACGGTACCGTCATATGACAACAGACAATAGAACTTCTGTCTTTATAGAGGAACAGTTTCCTCTATTTACCAGGTCTTCTGGCCAGAAGTTAATTAATTTCATTAAAAAATATTATGAGTCTCAAGAACAGGCTAATAATTATGTTGAGGCTGTGCATAGTCTTTTAGACTATCAGGACATTGACACTTCGCCAGAAGATTATTTTGAGTATATTGCTCGTGAAATTATACCGAGTATACCCGAAAGATTAATTGCAAATAGAGATTTACTCGCAAAACACATCAAAGAAGTTTATAGAGTAAGAGGTTCGCCGGTAGGTTATCGTATTCTTTTCCGTGCTTTGTTCGGCGAAGAAATTGAAGTTTATAATCCTGGTGATGATCTACTTCGTGCGTCTGATGGCCGTTGGGTACAAGAAGTCGCAATTAAAGTAGAATATGTGGTTAACGGCGAACCAGAAGATTTACCAGGTGTTAGATTAATTGGAAATGATTCTAAAGCATCGGCCGTCGTTAATCGTGTTGAACTAATTGAAGATAAGGGTGTAAAACTATATCTTGTTTATTTGATCAATCGAATTGGTGTGTTCGATTTGGGCGAAAGGTTAACGAGTGTAGATGGTAAACTCTCTGTCGATTTGCAACCTGCCGATGTAGGACCAATTCTTAAAATTGATATGAAAGCCGATGGTGGTTATGGTCATGTAATTGGTGACCGAGTATCGCTTGTTGGTGATAGTGGTGGTTCTGGTGGACAAGCCACTGTATTAACGACTCGTGCTGATTCGGCCGTCGAGTTTTTTGTCGCAAATGGTGGTTCTGGATATGCTGTTGGGGAATTAATATCTACCGGAAATGAACCTCAAGTGCTTGGAGGAAGCGGACAACGAGCATCTTTCTTAGTTTCAGAAGTTGGACCACCCTTTGTTAAATATCCAGTTTTTGATGATTTTATTGAATATGCGCTCGATGTTGTTCCAGGTCAAAGTAATAACGGTGCTAATACAACTTTCGTTCAAGCTTACGATTCAAATTGCACATTCGACGCAACATTAAATACAATTAATATAGCTAATCATGGATTCGATAATAATGATGTTGTGAGATTCTTTTTCATAACAGGTAATACGCAATATATCGGTGTTGATGATAATGTGAGCGGTTGGACTGGCCCTGGTTCTAGTTTTACTGTAAATGCTGGTGCGAACTCTTATGTAGTAACTGATGCTACTACAGACACGTTTAAAGTTAAAGATGGATTATTCTCTGGAATTGATATTGATATTTTAGAAGGTGGGTCTGGAATACACGGTCGCGTTTCTAGAATGACAGCTAACCTTGCGCTTGCAAACGTTAACTCTACAATTGTGACAGCATTAGGAACATCGATTGTAAATACAGGAACAATTACTTCTGTTGTTACAGAAGATTCTGGATTTGGTTACAATCCTTTAAGACCAATTGGTAGAGTAAGATACGATTTCTTAGCTGATCAAGAGATAGCAAACAATGCTGGTCTTCCTGGAGGCATACTTGGATTCAATGCCGATATTCAGGCTAGATATCGTTCAGGAACAATTTCGAGTGTCAGAATCGATATTCAAGGCGATAATTATGTTACTGGCGATAATGTTGATTTGTTTAACTTAACAAGAGAGCAAACGAAAGAAGGTGTCGGTATTGCAACATCATCTTCAATTATTCAATTCCTGGGTCGTTATACGGATACAAAGGGTTGGTTGAGTTGGGATAAGTATCTACAGGATAATTTCTATTATCAAGAATTTTCTTATGAGTTAAGATCTGAACAAAACTTTAGATCGTACAAAGACACAGCCTTAAATACAATGCATCCTGCTGGTATGAAATTGTTTGGTGGTGTTTATCTCTCAGACACGCTAGATCAAACATTAGAAGAAGATAATGAGATTCTAATTAAATTTGAAATTCTAAATGCGAATCTGTCTATTGATGTTACCAATCCTTCTGTTAATACAATCGCTTTAGCTCAAGTTACATCAAACACTGGTGACACAATATCTTCTAATAACAATATTTTCCAAAATGTTCAGGCCAACGATAAGGTAGAAATAACAGGTTCTTATCTTTCAGATGGTGTTTACACAGTCAAAAGCGCAATTGATTCAAATACTATATCTGTGTTTGATATCAGAAGAACTGTTAAACTTTCTCCTTCGTTACATCAAGATGTTGGATTTGGTTTTGCAGCTGGTAATGTTATTATCGCCAACACATCTATTCGTGGTGTTGCAAATGTTGGTGATACGATTAATATCTCCAAGGCTATCAATAAACAAAACAACGGCGGTCCATTCTTGATTACAAATAAAGTTGGATCAAATGTCGTTGTTCAAACTTATTATGGTGGAAATACAATACCATTTATTGCATATACTGGTGATAAAACCGCGAAGATATCAATAGATAGAAACTTTGCGTTCCTCGCCAACACAAATGCAAATGTGACATTTACAGCTACTGGTAATCTAGTCACAAGAAATTCTCATGAGTTCTCAAACAATGATAATGTTATCTTCTATAATATTGCAAATACCTCTGCTGCAAATATAAATATAGTAGACGGAACAACATACTATGTGTTGAACACCACGACGAACACCTTCCAGATTGCTGCGAATAGTACTACAAATACCGTAATTAATATTCAATCAGATGGTACGGCTCGTCTTGAAGCTAACACTTATAACATCGTTATTTCTCGATATGCGAACACATATCCTTTCAGTAACACTACTGTTTTGTAATATAAATAAATAAATAAGTTTTTCGGAGTTTGTAAATGCCTGCAAAAGTAACAAGATTTTTAAGAAGTGACAATGCTCAGCACTTCATTGATAACTTTGCTGAAGAAGGCAGTTACTATTTGTTTATAGGTAATACGCAAGAATGGTATTGGGATACTCAAGATCAAGCCTTAAACGATCCACCTGAACCTAGTGAGGGTGTAGAATCAATCGATTTTGACATTTGGGACAGAATCGTTGCAATGAAACGAATCGACGTAACTGATTTATCATTAGCGATTCCAAGATACAATTGGACTTCTGGTACAGTGTATTCTAAGTATCAAGATAGTGTAGATTTATTTGCTAATACAACAAATCCATTTTATGTACTCACTTCAGATTTTAGAGTTTATAAGTGTATTGACAACAACAAAGGTGCGCCGTCAACTGTAGAACCAAGACAAACAGAACTCATAAGCACTGTTATTACCGATGATGGTTATGAATGGAAATATATGTACCCTGTCGTTGGGTCTGATATCGAAAAGTTTTTAAGTTCTGAATATATTCCAGTCAAGAAGGCTACTGTTCTCGATAACTTTAATGCAGATCAATTTAATATCCAGACAGCAGCTACAGATGGTACAGTAGATAGTATCGATGTTATCAGTTCAGCAAATGGATTTATTAACTTCTCCGGATTCATTAAAGAGTATACAGATACCTCTACAATTATTTTGCCTACAGAAGCAAACGCAGTAGATGACGAATATTATAGAGGTTGTAATTTATTCGTAGAAACTGGTGATGGGTCAGGTCAGTTAAGAACTATTGCTGATTACGATGCTCCTAATAGAAAGATTACATTTGATACTGAGTTAAGTCTACCATTATCGAACACATCTCCAAATCCAAGTTATGTTGTGATTGGACCTAAAGTAGAAATACTTGCTGATGGAGATGGAATTCCTACTGCTTATGCGAATATTAACCCCCTCGCATCAAATAGTATTAATTATATCAATATGATCGAAAGGGGTAGAAATAATACAACTGCAACAGCCATTGTTCGTCAAGGCACATTTTTAAATATCGCAAATAACATTTCTGTGGGTACAACTATTTTGCCTAACATTTCACCACCAGGGGGTCACGGTTCTGACGCTGTTAGAGAATTGCATGGTGGCGATTTAATGTTTAGTGTTAAATTGTCAAAAACTGAACAAGAAGATTTTCTTGAGAATAAAGATTTTAGAACATATGGAATATTACAATATCCTAGATATGCATCTAATAACGCTTTGATCACTGAAAGAGCTATAGACAACACTTTAAAGGTTAGATTAAATTCTGTGGGTAGTGGTATTACAAATACGACATTTGAAGCCTATGGTGCAAATAGTAGTGGTATGTTAGCGGTTGGTATGACAGGATTCGATACCTTCGCCAAAGTTTATACATCAAATACGGATGCTGTTTTGGCTGCAAACGCAGAGTTGTACGCACAAGTAAATAGAGCATTTGCCATAAATTATGTTTCAGAATCAGCAACATCTGGAGTAATGTCTTTCACTTCTCCTAGATACAAAGATGGTTATATTTTTCTAGAAAATGAAACAGGAGATGGTGAAACTATAAGATTAAAATATAATGGTGCTGGAGTCGAATGGCCAATCAATACTGATGGTTCAGATGCAATTTATCAAGGCCTTGTGGATGAAGTTATATATCCTGTTGTTAAGAAGGGTAGTGGTGATATACTCTATATAGAAAATAGATTTCCAATAATTAGAGATTCAGATCAAATCGAAGATCTGAAAATGATAATAACATATTAAGAGAGATAGTCAATGGCATTAGCAAATACAGGAACATTGCAAACTAATTTTAATGTAGATCCTTACTACGACGACTATGATGAATCGAAGAATTTTCATCGCGTTTTGTTTAAGCCAGGTCTCGCTGTTCAAGCCCGTGAGTTGACTCAACTTCAAACAATTCTACAGAACCAGATTGATCGTTTCGGTGAACACATCTTTAAAGAAGGTAGTGTTGTAAGAGGTAACGCTGTCTCGACTGATGATCAAATAGTAGCAGTTAGAATTTTAGATGAACAAGCTTCTGTATCTGTTGATGTAGATAATTTCAAAGGTACAGAAATTACAGGTGGAACAAATGGACTAAAGGGTATTGTAGTTGATGTTGCCGATGGTGTAGAAGCAAGTCTTCCTGATACGAAAACTTTATTTGTAAAATATTTAAACGCTGGTACTTCTGGTGTTACACGATTCTATGATGATAATGAAATGATTACTTCAAATACTGGAGTAACAGCAACAACACTTTCAGCAAATTCTTCTGGTTATGGATATCAAGTAACTATCAACGAAGGAATTATTTTCGCTAAAGATCATTTCATTCGTGCTGATAAACAAACTGCGATTGTAAGCAAATACTCTCAAACTCCTAATGTCCGAGTAGGTTATCTTGTCGATGAAGAAATAGTATCCTTTACAGATGATAATACACTTCTAGATCCAGCACAAGGTGCTTATAACTATGCAGCACCAGGTGCGGATAGACTAAAATTAACACCTACTCTAACAGTATTGGATATTACAGACACAATACCCGATAATTTTATTGAAAGAGTTGTAATTGAAGATGGTTTTGTTAAAGAAAGATATGATAAAACTGTTTATAATATAATTCGTGATTACATGGCTCAAAGAACTTATGACGAATCTGGCGATTACATCGTAGAAGGGTTAAATGTTATTCTTAACGAACATCTACAAGGAACTGGAAACAGAGGAATCTATAACTCTACCGATCAAGGAGGTAATACTGCATTATTGGCTGCTGGTATTTCTCCTGGTAAAGGTTATGTTCGTGGATATGATTTCGAATTATTGAAGTCGATTTACGTTAATGTAGAAAAGGGTATCGATACAAATATTTTGACAGGAACAACACAATATTCAAATATTGGTAACTATGTTCTTGTAAATGAATTAATAGGTGCCTGGGATTATGACGAACATGCAGTTGTACAACTTCACAGTTCACCAGCTCAAGCAGTAACTTTAGCAGATACTAAGTCTGTACCTTCCACACAAATTGGTACCGCTAAAATTAGGGGTTTGGAATGGGAATCTGGTGTCAAGGGTTCAGCTGACGGTCAATACAGAATGTATCTTTATGATGTTACAATGACTGCAAATTCATTTGCGCATGTAAGATCAATTTATACATCTACGACAACTCCAGACTCGTATGCAGATATAGTTCTTCAAGATGGATCTCTCGGTTCTTCAAATACAGCAGCACTTGAAAATACAAGTCTTAACAGTTTTATTATAAATTTGCCAGCGGAAAATTTAATTACTGATACGACTGCTTATCTTGGTAGCGATAGTGATGCGTTATCGTCAGTTTCATACGAAACTAAAAAGTTTTTAACAGGTACTTGGGATTCTCTTACAAATCCTGGAGAAGTTAAATCTTTACAAGCTTTAACAAATCCTTTTGTTCATGTTGATGTAGTTGGTGCTTTAAGTAGTACGGGTGCTAGAGAGAAGTGGCAAGTAACCGCAACAACAGACTTTACAGCTAAGCATCCTTTAGCTACAAATGTGACCCGAGTTGCGGGTTCTAATACGTTTACATTCTCAACACCTCCAAGCGCTTTTATGAATATTGGTGAATATTTCGTTATTGATGACGAAGCTGGGGCAAATAATTATCTTGTAGACAGTTTTGATGGAAATGATGTTATTACATCAGGTCCTTCTAAAGATAATGGAGATTCCGGTACTCTTACAATCAGAAAGAGTTTTTTACAAGGACAGGTTATTCCAATTGCAGACGCAACTGGATATGCGGTAGGGGGTAATGTTGCTGTTGGTGGTACAGATAGATCTATTACAATTGATAGTACGACAACAGCTACTATTAATTTAGTTGATATTCCAGTATCAGATCAAACATTGACTGTGACTGCTGTTGTTAAAAATGGTAGTGATCCAAATTATGCCACATCAGCAACTAAAACTTTGGTACCAAATCAATATGTTTTACACGATTTGAGCACATCAGGTGTAGTAGGACCATTTAGTTTAGGTGTTCCCGATGCATTTAAACTTAAAGGTGTATTTAAGAAATCATCTTTTGCTGATGTTTCTGAATCATCTTCAGCTGAAGATGTTACGAATCAATTTGAATTAATAACAAATCAAAATGATAACTATTATGGAACATCAAAGGTACGTTTGAAAAATTCAGCAACAATTTCTTTGACTGCTTCGGACGATTTATTGTTTAAATTTGATCATTTCACTCGTTCGGGTTCAAGTTATTTATCTGTCGATTCTTATCCAATAGATGATAGTTTATTTTCTGATTCAGACACAAGTATTCGCTCAGAAGAATTACCAGTTTACATCAATTCTTTGGGTGAAAGAGTACAATTAAGAGATGTGATTGATTTCAGACCTTATGTTACAGCTATTGCTCAGTCACCCGTATCTTCCGGTGCACCGAACACGATTCCAGCTGCGCCGTCAGATACGAGTACTACTATTTCTGGAACTGGATTAAATTCTATACATCCAGATAGAATTTTCAATGCTGATATACAATTCAATTTACCTAGAAAAGATTTATTGATTATCAATCGTAATGGTTTTCCAAGTATCATTCAAGGTATTTCGTCTCTAAATCCAATTACACCTAGACATAATGATAATGATGGTCTATTGTTGGCTACAATTGATATTCCAGCATATCCTTCAATGTCTCCTTTCTATGCGACCAGTTTAGGAAAGAGTTCAGATGGTGCAAAATTAAAACAGAACCGTCAAGTTAGATTTACAATGAAGGATATTGGAACATTAAAACAGAGAATCGAAAATGTTGAATATTATACAAGTCTAAATCTACTTGAAAAATCTATAACAGACTTAGAAATTGGAGACGTAAATGGTTTAAATCGTTTTAAAAACGGATTTTTTGTAGATCCTTTACGAGGTCACAGTTATGCTGATGTAACGAATCCAGACCATACAGCAGCTATTGATAAAGTAGCTAATGAGATTACTCCGGCCGAAAGAAATTTAGATATTCCTTTAGATCTAGTTTTGAGCACACAAACAAAACAAAAGGGTGATTTTCTGTTGATCGATTACGATGAAGTCTTAATGATAGATCAACCTTTTGCATCGACTGCTGCGGATTTATCAGCACTGAACTTTCAATATAACGGTGTTCTTACATTAGATCCACCTTCTGATTATTTCCAAGAGACGAAGATTGCACCAGATAGAAATGTCACTTTAGATTCTGGTATAGGAGATGCGTTACAATCATCTTTAGATGGAATGAAACAAATTGGTTCAGGCACGGAACTCACAAATTCTGGTATAAGTACCAGTCGAAGAGGTCAAAAAGTTTCTGTCAAACAATCAAACACATATCAAGAAACAATTGTTGATGGAGAAGTGACAACTGGTGTTTCTGCTGCACAAAGCTTAGGTGATTTTGTAATCGACACTTCTTTAATACCGTTTATGCGTTCAATTGAAGTGAAGTTTAAGGCTGTAGGAATGAGGCCTGGTGCAAGATTGGCAGCATACTTCGACGGGTTTGCGGTCACACAAGATTGTCAACAAACAGATATCAATTACAATATTTTAGGTACTCAACCGTTTGATCCAAACCCTGGACTGAAAGTGGCTGAAGACGATGATGATATTGCCGCAGGTTATAATAAAGGTGAAGTTTACGGAATATTCACAATACCAGCAGGTAGATTTCATACAGGTTCTTTGACATTTGTTTTGACAGACAATCCTGTTTCGACAACAGAACCAGACAATACTACTTACGCGAGTGCAAAATTTTCATCACAGGGATTATCAACGATTACTCAAGGAACATCAGTTAGCACCGTGACTGCGGATTTAGATCTTGATGTTTATAATAGAACCTATAGAAGCACAAGTACAGATAGTTACACGATACCGAATCCACCACAAAATATATACAATATAACTAATCTTACTAACAATACTTACAATAGTTTTGATAGTGATCCTAGTGGTACAGATGATTTCAGCGATCCTAGCTGCGGTGAACCTGATGATGGGGATAATTGTGGTTTTAGGTAATTTTATCAATAATTTATGAAAAGACATTTAAAAAAATAGGTAAAAAAAATATGTCAGTATACGAAACAAATTTTCCAATAGCTCAAACATTTTTTGTAAGAGCTTTCGATGAACAAACACAAAGGCCTTCTTTGGGAGTTTATCTTACAAAGGCTGTTTTATATTTTTCATCCAAAGATAATGGTCCTGTCACTATTGAGATAAGAACTGTTGACGCTGATACAAATAATATCACAAATGATATTTTACCTAGATCTAAAAAGACTTTAATATCAAGCGAAGTAAACGTTTCGACTGACGCATCACTTGGTACTACTTTTGAGTTTGATACACCGATATATCTTTTAGGTGGAAGAGAATATGCATTGATTGTAAAGACAGATGTTCCTGGTTTTAAAATTTGGACTTCGCAATTAGGTCAGAAAGATGTTGCATCAAATGAACCAATCAACCAACAGCCAGATTCTGGTATATTTTTTGCTTCTTCAAATGGAAGAATTTGGGAACCATATTCAGATCAAGATTTAAAATATCAACTGTATGTAGCTAAGTTTAAACATGCAAGTGCTACCGCTAGTTTTAGAAATCAAAAAATTGAATATGTTAAAAATACTTCCAGATCTGCTGGATTTAAGGCAAGAGTGGGTCAGAATGTTGAGGGTGGTACTCTGTTAACGCTCAATCTACCGATTGCTGGCGTTTCTCAAATATCAAATACGGAACTCACGGGCCCGATTTACAAAATAGTGGATCCTGTTGCGGGTGCGAATGGAATAATATACGCGAAAGATCCGTATGGCACTACACCCAATCAATATGTTCTCGGAGATGTTACGCTTGAGAACAAATTTCAAACTGCTAATAATGTGACTTTGTATATTGATGGTGTTGCAAGCGCAAATACAGCTAATATAGAAAGCATTATCACACCAACCGGAAAATTGAGAAACTATGATACATCGCAATTTTCTAATCTGACTGGTTTTGGTTATACGCAAATCGCAAACAGTAGTGGTGATTTTGCAAAATCTGATGGATCTTATGATTTCGAAACACAAAAACAAAGTTATCGCTCGCAAGAAACGGGTAACTTTGTTTTCATTCGCGATTTAGAATCAATACCTATTCATAAAAGTATAAATTTATTCTCAGGCATTACACCTCAAGGTTCGAAGATGGCTTTCACTGGTCAATTCGCGTCTTCTGATACTTACAACGTGGGTACGTTAACGAATAAAAATTACAACTTAAATTTAAATGTGCCTAACTATTTCAATACAGAAGATGCTTGGGTCCGTTCTTATTCAACGGAAAAAACAGGCGCAATACAAACTGGTGGTTCTGTTCAAGTGTCTGGTACACTTACAAGAGATACAAATCCTTTCCATGGTCCAGCGCTTGATTTAAGAAGAACTGCTCTCCTTACAACGGAATTTGTTATCAACAATGATGCAACAGGTGAAGATGGTAAAGTCGGGGGTAACGCTCTGGCTAAGTATATTTCCAGAGTAGTTACTCTCGAAGAAGGTCAAGATGCTGAAGATTTAAGAGTTTATATCGATGCATACAAACCATTTAATACAGACGTAAAAGTTTATTATAAGATTCTTCATAGAGAAGATGCAGATACCTTTGATGATGTGAACTGGGTCGAAATGACACAAACAACAAATGAGAATACTTATTCTAAATTAGAAAATGATGATGATTTTAACGAATATGAGTTCAATGTTCCTACAGCTAAACTGACAGGAACAAATGGTGAAGTAGAATATACAAATTCGCAAGGCGTTTTGTTTACAGGATATAAGAAATTTCAAATGAAAATTGTACTTCTATCAGCAGCGTCAAGGCTTTATCCTAGAGTCACAAATGTACGCGGAATCGCATTACAAATATAGGTAAAAACAAATGGCATTACTTAAAGTAAAAGAAAACAAAAATCTTGTGAGAGATAGTATAAGTAATGCTATTCTTTCAACAAATAACGATGAGTTGGCAAAATATAGACAGAAAAAAGCAAAGAGTCGCGAATACGAAGAAGCAATAAACGATATAAATAATATAAAATCAGAATTAAGTGAGATTAAATCACTTTTAACACAATTAGTAGGAAATAACAGTGGCAACTGATGGCGTAAAAGTTTCAAATACCGAAATCACACAAACATTTGATGTTTGGAGAAGAAATACCAACGACGCTGCTGATCGTCTAAACTCTATAACTACGAGCTTTGAGAACAACCGAATTACCTTAACTGGTAATGTGGAAGTAGGCACTTCTAATTTTGTTGTCGATTCTGGAACGAATAGGGTCGGTATTGGTACATCAACACCTGCTGTTAAATTAGACGTTGATGGTGAAACAAATATATCGGCTGATCTAAAAGTAGATACCGATACTCTATATGTTAATTCAACTACTGATAGAGTAGGTATTAATAACGCAACTCCAACCGAAGCTCTTGATGTTACGGGTAAAACACTTATCTCTGACGACTTGATGGTAAGCGGTGCAGTTTCAAATGTTCTTTTTGTAGATACATCAGGTA
>Ga0213859_10000658_pt1 | contig 15699 bp, 26 predicted proteins | sample PICome_2_FD_160133 | JGI IMG/M metagenome (GOLD analysis project Ga0213859, IMG submission 160133) | Coastal seawater microbial communities near Pivers Island, North Carolina, United States - PICO304 | ecosystem: Environmental > Aquatic > Marine > Coastal | place: USA: North Carolina... | reverse complement strand
GAATTGACTTTCTTTTATCTATACCTTAGAATGGTGGTATGTATAAATTGGAAGTACCTCAAAGATATATAGATATTGCTAAAGCTCAGATAGAAGCTTTCAAACAAACATCATTTGGTCAATATAGATACAGTGGTGTTGATGCTTGGAAAGGGATTGTTGCAGAGTTTCTTTTCTCTGATTGGGCAGAGACAATCCCACATTGGAATGTTACCTACAAGTCTAAAGGGTTAGATACTTCTGGAATAACAGATGAAAAAGATTTAATTATTAACAAAAAGAAAGTAGAAGTTAAGACTGCTACCAAGATGTTTTATAAATATATAATGCCCAAGATACACGACGAAGATAAACCTAAAGATGTCTATGTTGGTTGCAAGTATAACGATGAAGTTACACCTAACGAAGTAATTGTTTGTGGGTGGATGAAAAGAGAAGATATTATTAAATATCCAGTAAAACAAAACAAAGGCGCTCCTTACTATGAAGTGCCTATAAAAGATTTAAAGGGGTTTGATGTTTAAGTCATTAATTATATTTCTAACTATGATTAGCGGATTTTATGCTGAAGTTGATATAACGCCTACAGAAACTATTAATTACAGTACAGTAACAACTACTTCTACTTCAACAACCTCTACTACTCTATATATTCCAGAATGCGAGTATGACGAGAAGTATATTGCTTACTACAGAGAAGATTACGGCTGGTCTTATACAGTAGAAAGCTGTAACAACAATGTATTTACAACAGATTTCATTGATGAAGTATATGCCTTGCAACTTATGGAACAAGGTATTGTATTCAGTGGATATAGAGAAATTCAGCCAGAACCAGAGCCAGAACCTTTAGATGTTTGTGAACATCCAGATTTGTTTTGGCTTACACACATACAAGGTATTGACCACATAACTGCTTATGATGACGGCGTAAGTGGTCAGATACAATTTACTTTTGTACTTTGTAACGGCGATACTTATGATGTTACTGGTTGGGATAGTGAAATGGGAGAATGGAATCTTCTTACTTGGGCTGAAAAAAATAATGTAGAAATTGTCATAGTGGACAATTAGAATAGGGTATAATGATAAATTATGAATGAAGGTGCGGCAGATAGAAAGATAAAAAACTTTTTAATGCATGCGGCTGTAATGATTAACAGCTGGATACCATTAGAAAAAAGAAATCAATATTTAAACTATTTTTATAGTTTGATAATAGATGAGGAGAAATAATATGACATTACCAAGACACATCAAGGAGATGACGGTTTTAGATGCATTAACTTGTCTTTATATGGGAGATTATAGTTTTGTAAACGATAAATTTGTTGAGGATTTAAATCAATTTGATGTAATCGTAACTTGTCAACATTGTGAATATATTCTTCTACCAGATAAATATACAATGTTTGAACCATTAGAGTATGAAGAAGGAATGCCTAAGTCAATGAGAAATGGTTGGGTAGAACTGGTTGTGCGTTGCTTTGAAGAAAATTGTGGAAAAGGTTCTAGATTTGTTGATGTTCCTTTACCAGATGATAAAGAAGAATATGATTTATTTCTTCAAGTTCTTGGGCAAGACCCAGAAGATTGGCATGCAGAAGGTACTAGATTCTTAAAGTTGGTTAAATAATGAAAGAATTACAACAATTAGAAAACTTAGTTGTAACTGTACCTAGTGGTATAAATGATTTAGAAACTATTAGAACAGAAATTAAAAATTATATTGACGTTTTACTACATAGAGAACCATTACCAGTAAATGTAGGTGTTAACTCTTTATACGAAGTTGCAGTTGCTTATTACAGCAGAGGAAAAGAAATAGAACTTAATATTAAAGAGATGGAGAATAAAGGGCATATCAATAGGAATTCCCCATTATCCAAGTTTAGGACTGGAGAATTAGCTGCATTTTTAGATATGGCTAAAGAACAGTGTAGACTTGGTAGTAGGAGAATTACAGTAGCTTCTATGATACTTCAAGAAAAAGAAGTTTAGGTCTAAGGGAGCTTGCTTGATAATACCCCCAATAAGTCGAGAACTACTTCGGTATGGTTGTAGTGGGCGATAGAATCGCGAAGTCTAGTTTTAACGATTGGCTAGGCAAGGCTAGTCTTATGTATCAAAGATGTACAGCTAGTCGTAACATAACGCTGTAACAACTGGGAAAAGTAGGGAATCTTTCCTATAGAAAATATAGGAAGTGCAGAGATGCTGAGATGGACTTGTTGTTAAAACAAGCTTGCTCCCCCTCTTTTAAATCTTTTAGTCGGTAACGTATATTTCTGCGTGATTATTTTGAACTAATAATTCATTAATATTATTTTTACCAGCCCAGACTTCAGCTAGAACTCTACCGTATTTTCCTTTTCCAAATGACTGTATTTGAACTTTTCCAGCATTTGCATTTATATGGTTCTGTACATACTTCTTAGCTTTGAGACCTCTTTCTTTCTCTTCAGCATCTTTTGTACGAGTTTCTGGACAATTAATACCATAAAGGCGTAATCTTTCCTTAATCCATATATTAAAGCCTAAATCAATGGTTACATCTATTGTGTCTCCATCAACTACTTTATCAACTACAGCATTGTAGAAGTACAATTCTCTCATGCTAAATATTATAACAGAAGATATAAAGTTTAAACTTTTTTTTCTAAACTACTTTTTTTTTGGTTTTCTTGGTTTTTTCTTAGGTTTTGGTTTACCATAATGAGCCATTAACAAGCACCTCCTTCACAACATGCTACAGTTTTATTACCAAAAGCTGGACAATGTTTATTGAGACAATACAAACCACCATGTTTTTCAATCATCCATTTCTGGCATAAGGGACATTTCATTAAATCTGACATTATTCTTTCATTAATTTCGCCATGTAATATAAGCAGCCCAACAGAGCCAAACCACAGATAATATAAACATCCATATCATTCTTCTTCTAATTCTGGATTATTTAGGAATACAACTTTTATAGACATTTTGCACTGACTTGGAGATTGGTCACACATCCATTTGTTCAATGTTATATGTTTGAGTGGTTCTTTGCACTCTTTGCATCTATTGATTTTTTTTCTGCTCATCAATTACCTCCTGTGCTATCTCTTTAAAATACTTAAAAAACTTATTACTCATTATTGCAACCCATACCATTACACCAATAGATATAATTGATACAGATATTGCTAGAATTATTTCTGTCATTAGACCCCCTTTCGGGTATTGAATTTTTAACCAGTAAGCATTTGCCAATTAGTGGCAATCATTAATACTGCTGAAACCATGACTATGTAGCCCATAAGTTCCATTTTTGAAACCTTTGATTGAACTTCTGTGTTGAGAGAATCTATTTTGCTCTCTAATTCTTTTTGCCCTTCTAAAACCATTACTAACATCTCCTTTTGTGTAAAACCATTTCCGTCTTTAGGTAGTTCTGAGTGAGGCATTAGTTGTCCTTTCCGCAATCGCAGTCGCAGTTACCACCACAACCGCCAGCTTTCTCTTCATATTGATGCACAAAACTATATGTGTCTGATTCTTTTGTATTTAAAAATTGCATAATTGTCCCATTATCGTTTATGTATATCATTTATTTCCTATTATCTATTATAGCAAAACTATCATTGATTTCTTCCAAAGTTAAAACTCCATCATCTAAAAAGGCTCTTGCAAGTTGTTCAGCTACTTTTACTACACCTAGAGAACCAGCTAATATAACTGAATCTATTACATCAATTCCTATAAGACTACCAGCTCCTATAACTGATAATCCATTAGCAGCAAATGTAGCAATCATACGCCAAAATACTGTTTTAATTTTTGCCCAAGTACTTAACTTCTTCTTAGCCATTAGTCTCTTAATCTAATTGTTACCAACCACAAGATGGTGGATACTATTATTGCAATACCTACTATATCTTGTGCTGTACCAGTCAATGTAAACCAAGCTATGAAAAAGCCCAGTAAAGTAAACACTTGAGCGACAGATTCTTTAAGAATATCTATCACGAATTTGATTATATTTATTTGTTTGAGCCAACCCACCATTTTGTTAATTAACTTCAAAATGGTCTCCTAATCAATGCACCCGCTTGTGCAATTATCTGAGAAGCTATAATCACTGGGACTACAACTTCTTGAGCCTTTTCTTTTTGGTCAGATGTCATATCATTTCCAATATTAGAAAAGTCTATATTGTCAAAGTCTACATCCATTATAGCAGACACTGGGTCCTCTAAAAAAGCCTCTACTTGTACCTCTGTAACAACATCAGCTAAGGTGTAGTTTTCAACATCTTTATTTTCTATTGCCCTATCAACAAACTCATCAACAGCTTTTGCAACATTTTCTTCTTTTGATGCTTGAACAGCAACAATTTCTATATCTTTAGCAGCAGTTTCATCTTGGAATCCTAATACTTTACCAACATCTTTCTTTTCTTCTTCAGATAATTGAGCTACAGTTTCTACTTTAGTGACTTCTTTAACAACAGCTTTGACGACTGCTTTTGTTTTATTATCAGCAGTAGCTAAGTTCTTAACTTCAACTTTGGCTACTTCTTGAACTATTTTTACTTTTTCTTCAGTTGGAAGTACTTCGACTGCTTCTGCAACTTTGGCTTCAAATTCTTTTTCTGCTTGTATAAGCTCTTCTTCATTTAATCCCTCCTTAACAATATCTTCTACTACAATAACTTCTGAAACAATATTCTCAACAAATTTTGCATCTTCAGTTTTATCTTCAATAGGTAAATCTTTATCAAGAAATTCATCTTCCAATTCATCAACTATTTCTTCGCTTTCTTTAATTGGCTGTTTATCATCTTCTGGTAAGACTTCTGGTAAGATTGCCTCTTCCTTAGATTCTGTCGGTGTGTCAAGTACATCTTCAACCACATCTCCGTCGGTAGGAACATTTTCAATAGGCTCCACATCTTTTTCCTCAACAATTTCTTCAACTGGAACATCTTCTTTTACCTCTTTGGTTTCATTATCCACAATAATAATATCATCAGTAGGCTCAGTTTCAAAATCTTCTTTAATAACTTCTTCATCTTTAATTTCTTCCTCTATAATTGTAGTCGTAGTTGTAGATTCGTAAAGAGCTTTATTATATGCTTCACAATCTCCACGCTCTAAAGCAATATTGGTAACATAACAACCCCACTTCTCTTCGTTAGCTTTACGCTCATTATCACGCTGAACATCTCCTTGAGCAATTTGGTCTTGTGTATATTCTGCTTCAGTTCCATCATCCATAATAACTACTTCTACTGGTGGTAAAGTCGTAGTCGTAGTAGTAGGTGGAGGTGGCGGCAAAGTTGTTGTCGTAGTTGTAGTCGTAGTAGTTGGAACTGTGTAATTAAAAGTTACATTAGTAGATGAACTATTACAATCTCCCTCACTACCACAAGCGTCTACTCTAAATTCCCAAGAGTTTGTTTCTGTAGCTTTAAAACTATAAGAAGTATTTGTAGTAACTAATACTTGTGTCCACTCTGTTTCATTTGTCTTAGAAAATATCTTATAGTTACTTGCACTAACAAATCCATTATCATTTGCGTCCCAAGTAATTGTTAAGTTATCTCCACTATTGTCAATAGAGCTATCTAAGTTAGAAACTTTTGCTGGTTTGTTCTGTATTGTTGTACTTATAGTTGAAGTCCAAGATGAATATAAACTATTTGTATCATTATCACTTCTAATTGCAGTATTGAACAATCCATGTGCCTCATTAAATATTGATTCTATGTAACTAGCTGTAAATGTGTACTCTGTGTTTAAAGCGTTTTCATCTCCTACATTTCCAGTAGCAATACCATAAGGACTAGCTGTTCCCTCATCATTCAAACCAAAGCCTATTGCGTATCTTTCTGGACTTGTATTACCATCTGTAGGTGCGTCCCAATCAATAGTTACAGTTCCATTCTCATAATCTACAGTTGCAGTTTGATTAGTAGGAGCACCAATAGTTAAAGGAACAGTAGTTGTAGTCGTGGTCGTAGTAGCAGAAGTAGTACTATCGTAGGTCCAATAAAAATTGTCAAATAAAACTACATCTTGAGCACTAAAAATAATTTCTATCTTGTCTATAAATTTACCACTATCGCCAACAGTAAAGTTAATATTATAATCAGACCAACCACTTCCAGTATTGTTATTAAATGTATAACCTGTCAGAGCAGTAGTATTATCTGTGTAGTAATACTTTAAAGTAAATGTTGCGTTTACTCCACCAACTATAAAACCTATTTCTTCTACATAGTCATCAGACCAATCTACTGTAATGCTTGAATTGCTAGTGTTAAAAGAATATACTAAACAATAATTAGTACAACCATATTGAGTATCGTAAGCATTTGTATAACTGTCTACACTAGAGTTATTAGAAGTTATAGTTGCATATTCCCAACTACTATTTTCAAAATCTTCATAAGTAGTTATTTGTTCTGCCATAGCAATAGGCATAGGGTAAATAAGTAAACCTACTATAAGTAGGCGTATTGTTGTTTGTATTCTGTTAAGCATTATTCTCCAAATAGAAAAGTCGGCATTTCTACCGACCCTTCTATATAATTATAACGCTTTTAAAAGTCCATTATCCTTTAGGAATTTTAGACATAAAAGGAAATGGAGCATCCTCTAACGCATTTTGAATTGCTGACACTGCAGCTGAAGCTCCAGCTATAGTTGCTGCCATAACTGTATCTGCTTCAAACATTCCAGCTTGATTAGCCATTAGTACAGCAATAAAAGTTTGTGCAAAAGTTCTTACTGCTCTAATTAATGCTGTTCTCCAATAATCTGGTAATTTCATTTCTCTCCTAACTTATTTTAATTTTCCACCCATACGAGCCATAATGCTTTGAGCATTAGCCTTGTTATAAGGTCTTCTAGGCTTTACGGGTTTTACTTTAGGTGTAGGTTTCCCTTCTACATGGTCAAAGTCCACATAGGTTACTGTTACCTTACTTCCACTAAGTATTGCGTCTCTAACAATAGGATAGACACGTTTGTATGCCGCAACCGAAGCTCCGATATACCCTTTTTTATCAGATATATTTTCGCTAGAAGAATTTCCGAGCAGAAGACACCCGCTGGTGTTCGTCTCATAATTCCCCACATGCCAAAGCACGTACTCGAAATTCGGGACTTTATTTACATAAATCATACCTTTATGAAAGTTAGCACCGTATTTCTTCAAGTATCTTGAGTGAAATCCACCTTCAGACCTAAGAGTTAACGTGTAAGTTCCCTCTGGTATTCTGGTTTCATGCATTTTCTTGACACTTCTGTATTCATCTTCGATTGTGTAACAAAGGAATTTTCTTTTTCCATCTGTAACATCAAACAGTATTCCTAATGTAGAATCGTTTTGAGAACTATATCTCATTACTTCTAATTTCATTAGTTTCCTCTCTTTGGTAGTTTAAAAGTTTCATACCAAGTTTGTGGACCAACTAATCCGTCTGGAGTTAATCCTACTTCCCTTTGTATTTCCTTGCATCTACCAACCGACATTTTACCATATATACCATCAGCAACTAGCCCACCTACAGCGTCTTGCCATTGAGCAATATCTGCACCTCTCATGTATGGTTGAGTATATATAAACACTCTTCCAGTCCATGCTGGAGCTTGTCTTTTGAATTCTGGCTTTTCGCCATCTATATATGATAAAAATTTTTCCCAGTTAAATTCTACGCCGGGGTCTGTTCTCCTATTTGGGTCTAAATCAGCATGAGCTAAGAACCCCTTCTTACCCTTGCTCCATGAATCTAAACTTAATCTAGTTAATGGTATGTCATATTCGGCTATTTTGGTTCTACACCACTTTGCAGCATTGTAGAGAATTAAATCTTCTAACTGTAGATTCTCCCCCCATTTATGAGCCCAATATGCTATTTCTAGACCTAATGTTGAACTATTATGACCTCTGACGTGAAAAGCTGTATAGTCATCTGGTAAAAGGTTTATTATTTGTGTTTCATCTACTACTGCATGTGCTGAAGCTGGTCTGCTGTTTATTGTAAAATATTTAGCAACATTCTCAGCTGGCGCACCTTCTGCAGTGTGGATAACAATACCTTTGATTTTTTTCCTCCTAGAAGGATAAAACCAACCGTGCCTTCCATCTTTTCTTAATTTACCGTGAGTATTTTCATTATCTAAAAGATAATATTTCACTTAATTATTTCTCCTCGTAATACTTTTATATTGTCTGCTCCATTAGAGTCAATTGTAAAAGTTAAAACGCCGGGTTCTGATGTAAGTGCATGTGAATTTTCTATCCACAACGAACCACCATCTAATGCTGGAGTTTGTATCAAAGTAGTATTTCTTTGATGCTCTACAGATAAATGATGGAAATGAGCAGATAGTAATATATCACTACCACCTATAGCTGTTCTAGCTAAAGCTTGTTTAGCTAACCAATTACCAGCTTTTTGTGAGTGGCTTTGACCGCCGGTTCTAAATTGATGACCATGAGCAATACCAAGAATTTTACCATGAACGTCTAATGTCATAGTTAAATCTTTATCAGCAATGTTCCAAGATATCTTTTTAGATAATTGTTTATTTTCTTCAAGAATCTTAGAAGCTTGGTCAAAAGCCAGATTGTCCCAGTTGTCGCCTAAATCCGTGAACGACTTTCCGTTCTTTCTGTTTTCTCCGTGATTTCCGCCCACAACTGCAACAGTTATAAATGGAAACAATGGAGCAACTTCTTTTATAATTTTAACTATTAAAGCAGTAGCCACTGTTATTTGGTCACGTTGATTGAGCTGGACTGAATAGCTTTGCATCGCGTAATGCCCATCGCACCCTTCGACGATATCCCCAAGTCCACAAATAATAAGTCTGTCAAACTTAAGACCGTATTTTTTAAGATTGGATACATGCTCTTTGAATTGAACAATAGATTCGTTTACTCTTCTTATTGTTCCCTCAGTACCATCTCCATCTTGCTTTCCGAGTTGCCAGTCAGAAAGAGCAAGGACCATTGAGACTTTCTGTGTTTTTGACTTTTTAGGCGTAGTTACTTTTTCAGTAACGTAAGCTTTAAACCAATCAAAATCAAAATTTGTAGGATTAAAGTCTTTTAATCTTATTTTGACTTTGTAATAATGGTAAAGTTGTTTACCGCCTTGTCCATCGGGACCTTCCCAGCATCTATACTCTATTACGTCATTATCTACTACGAATTCATCTGGGTTGAACCCAAAATATTCTAAGTGTGCAGCCCATGCGTTTTTACTTGTTACTCTTTCTGTTGAGCGATAAGTGAGCGTACCTTGCCCACCGTCCATGTGAAGACCGGGTTCAAATCCACTTGGATGCGTTTCTTTAACTCTCTGCGCATCTTCTTTATCTCTACGAGATTTTCGTAGATTTTCTACTTCTTCACTGAATTTACTCAACGCCTTGTAACTTTCGTTGTCTAGCAGTTCTTACAGCTCCATAAGAAATGTAATAACCACTATTATTCATAGCTTTGAAGATAGTATAAACTGGAAGACTTTCATCAAGTATGGATTTCTCCATAACATCTGCTTCTTCAGCTTTCCCATCTTTTCTAAGCTGTTCCAAGATAGCATCAATCTTTAAACCATTACTAGATTTAAAGTTTTTTGATACCTCTTTACTTAGAGCATCAGAAAAACTACTCATCTTCGCCCTCTACTGTTTCTTCAGTATCTTCTTCTGCTGGAGCTTCCTCAACTGGAGCAGCAGCAGCTTGATTACCAGCAACAGCTTTTTCAAATCGCTTAATAGTTGCTTTTAACTCAGCAATTTGTAATTCTTTATCAGAATTAATTTGTCTTAACTCAGCTAAAACATCTCTAAGATTTTCAGCCATTTGAGCTAATTTTTTATTGTTTTCGATAACCTGTTGTACATTGACTTCAGAGTTTACCGCTGTATTTTCTTCCATTAATATCTCCTATTTGTTTATGGATTATTATTTAGATTAGTCGAACATCTGTTCGAGTTCAAGCTTTATATGGTATATTTTTTAAATGTATTTTTTAAATATTTTTTCTAAATATTATTTATGGTTTAGCATTTGTTGAAACTATATAGTGGTTTCCAGTTGAATAAGCACCACCATCATTAAATACTATATTTTGTAAGTTATAAGGGTCTGGGAAGTTAGACCATGCATTAGCTCCAAAGAGACCATAAGCGTTATAGTCTCCATTTGGTTCTGAATAAGTATTATTTCTTAACCACCATCTACCACCGTCTGGAACCCTATGAGGTACGCCAGAACCATTATAGAAAGCTCTGTTAGTATAATTACCACCACCAGTTGTTTTATAAACCATATAACAAGTTTGGAAGTATCTGTCATGATTAGAACCAGTTTCCCCTCTTACATAGTAAATAAAGTTTGAAGCAGCTCTCCAATGTTGTGGACTTCTAAAATATACTGCATCTACATCAGTTCCAAAAGGTTCATTATGCAAACTTCTACCATAATTAGTTTGATTTACATAATTGAAAGCTGGTCCAGTAGTTGTAACTCTAAAGTCGTATCCACCGCCTTCTTCAACCATATCTACATAAAACTCTAAAGGAGAAGTTCCAGCACTTCTCATACCCGGTGTTTGTATCCAGTAGTAACCAGAAGAATTATTTGGAAAGTTTTGTGCTAAATAATATCCACTTTCTACAGCACTAGCTGGGGACAAACCATCTTTAGGTGTCCTTAATAATACTCCACGAGCCATTCCTAGTGTCATTATGACCTACTCTCTAAATTAGGGTAATACTTACCTTTTACGAAATCATGTACTTTATAAATTTCATCATCAGATAAAACTCTATTCCAGATAAACCATGAATCACAATATATATTTGTTGCACCAGTTTGCATTAATCGTATAGGTGCATTACCACCTCTTTTTGGATTTGCAACACTACCTTGTCTAACCATCAATCTATTAACCCATGCTCTTGATGTTGAACCATTTTTAGTAACACCAATAAAATGGTCTTTATTGTCAGAAAACTGTCCACCGCCACTATCTGTTCCTGTGTAACCCATACCAGCATCTGTATTGCCCGGGTCGTATCTCCAGTGCCAACTTCTTCTGTTTGTATAACGCCAAACACCCGGCGACCTATCAGTACCGCTTGGTGCATATTCAAATATCTTTTGCCACCCAGAAGTAAAACCAGTTTGTCTAAAGTAATAAAATATTGTGTGTGTATCGTCGTTTAATATACTGGTAGTTTGTGAAGAATAAGCAGTACCTCCACCTCTTAATCCAGTAGAAGTTATTTTTGAACTACTACCAGTAAAAGTTAATCCAGTAGGAGATAAATCATATAAGTTTCCGTCGCCCGGATTAGATTCTGGTTCTTTAGTGCTAACCCACATAACTAAACCATCAGTTACTGGAAATGCTTCTCCAACTAATAAAGTTCCTCTTGAAAAACCTATAGGCATTACCACTTCTCCAATGGACATTTAACTACACCATACCAAGCTTTATCTAGCATTTGACAGTTACATTCTTTACAAACAGTTACTTCATCACTGTCTTCGTATTCTTCTGTTTCAAAATTATATTCTTTTGGAATTGTTGTATTTATAAGAGAAGGACAAGCATTACATATATCAATTCTTGCTTGATAATCTTCTTCAGATATTATGTCGTCTGGTACTAATTGTTTATCTTCTCTGTAGTAATTAGACATTTTCTACTTCATTCCCTTCTACTTCGAGCCATGCATTTACCATTTCCATAATCTCATTAGGGTTATCTGGATTTGTTGTAAAACAAGCTGTATCTCTAATCATTTCATCTCCCATCCACTCTTCAAAGACTCTGAAATAGACTCTATACATAGGTTGACCATTTAGTGTGAAGCTTTCTACTTTAGTTATTTTATTATCTGACATATATCTCCACTCTAGCACTTCTATTTATACCATTACTATCTTGACAGCAACCGATAACATCTCCAGCAGAATAGTTGTAACTACCTCTGTATCTCATACCTATACCACCAGCGACATCATTTGAGGATTCGTTACCACCCGGCCATAAGCCTCCTCCATTTTCATTCCAACCAAAACCCCAGCGGGATAAAGTATTGTTATTAGAAACATAGTTGTAACCATAGAACCTTACATCTTTTTGTGATGACCAAGCATTACCGTAACCAGAAAACTGTTTTGCGTCTCCTAAGAAGTAATCATTTGGACCAGAAAATAAATCAAGCAAAGATGTTCTAGTAGTAGATGAGCCTCCATATATAGGTTTTTGCAACCATGTCCATTTACCATCATAATTATAAGAACCACCAGCACCAATATCTGGGAATACTGCTAGTAGATGCAAAGCTTCAAACTCATTAAATACTTGGAATTTAGCATCTGAATCTGACCTATCTAACTCAGTAATAGGATTTAAAGTATTATTTGTTGTCCAATAGTTAGCAGCCCAACCAAAAGTAGTTCCTCTTGTAGCTTTTAAAGCCATCATCCAACCGCCACCATCATGATTAGAATCCATAAGGCAATATGTTCTTGTTGGTCCAGAAGTTGGTAAGTCTATATAATAAACACCATCTGGAGAATTAGGGAAATCTGCTTTGATTTGTTCTGCTGACTCGCCAGCTTTAGCTGGAGATAATCCATCTTTTCCGCCGGGTAGTAGAAGGGTTGCTCTAGGCATTCCGATAGGCATATCAGCCCCCTCCTTAACTAAAGTCTTGCAGTGCGTTTACGTATGGACGTGCTCCGTCAACGAATATGAATGTTACTAAGTCTATACCACTTAATGTAGCAGACATAGCCCATCCACCACCACCAGATGTTACTGGAGTAACACCAGTTCCACCAACAGTATATGTAGTTAATGAAGCTCCAGCATCCATTGTGTATGCTGTTGAAGCATCTTGTATTACTTCCATTGTGAAAGTTGATACACCAGTTGTTGGGACATTTGTAAATGCTACTGATGTAACATTCTCAGTTAATGTGATGCTTCCAGTATTACCAGCAGAAATATCTACTGTTAAAGCTCCAGAAACAGATGACAAACCTTGTTTTGTTTCTGAATAATCTTTAAGAACAACATCATAAACTGCTCTACCAGCTGCATCTAAGTCTTGACCTAATGTTGCGTTTGTTAATGTTTTATTTTGTAGTGTTTCAGTACCAGTTAATGAAGCAAAGCTATCGCCTTGTAGAGCTGTATTAAACTCTGTTAAAGAACCAGTTAGTGTATTAACTCCTAAGTCAATTGTCTTAGAGCTGAGTGCTTCTGTACCAGCTACTGTTGCAAATGTTCCATCACTTAAAGCGTTGTTAAATTCATTTGTTGTACCTTGAAATACTAAAGTACCAGCTGCAACATCAGCTAAATCTATTGTTACTAATGTTTGTGAACCAGTATCAAATGTTTTGCTTTCAATTGTTTCAGCACCAGCTAATGTGGCAAAACTTCCGTCTGATAGTGCTGCATTAAATTCTGCAGTAGTACCATCTAATTTTGTTGCTGGGACAGTTCCTAAAGCAACATTTCCAGTGGTTACTGTAAATTCTGTAGCTGTAAATGATGCTACACCTTTTGTTGTTCCATCAGCAGCCGCATCTCCAATTAAATCTTCTACACCATTTTCTGATAGAGATACCCAGCTTGCTCCTATATAAAATTCAAGTGCATCTGTCTGGTTGTTATACCTAATGGTACCCTCAGTAGGGTTAGTCTCTCTTTCAGCAGTTGTACCTTGAGGAACGATAATACCAGAATCTTGTCCGTTAGCGAACTCTCTTAAGCCAGTAGTATCTCCGTTTGTCTCAACTTTATGTATTGGTCTTTCAGCCATAATTTATTCCTCTTCTGTTGCACCTTTTGGTGGGTCAACTTTAACTGGCTTATTTTCAATAGCCTCGTCTAATTCTTTTTTTAATCCATCTACAGCTTTAACCATTTTTTCATGTTGCTCTGCAATGAAATTAATTTGACCTAAGATACTATCTATTTTATTCCAATCAGCGTTGGAATAATCTACTTTATTTTGTGCTTTCTTTTTAGCCATTTATTTCTCCATCTATCTTTAATATTATACCATGCATTATGCCTGTGATTCTGACCATGTAATTCTTCCAGAGGCTACGAATGGTGTTGTAGCGTTAATATCAGCTGTATCAACTACTTGAACAGCCAATGTTAGTACATCTGGACCATTAGGGAAGACACCGTCTCCACCTAATATAGAGTTACCCATGTCAATAATCTGTTCAAGTGAGAAGTTAGAGCTTGCAGATAATCTCTTATTAGTTGTAGAGTCAGTAGTACCACCACTAGCTCTGAAAGAGAATATCTCAACACCACCAGTTACTTTTTCTCCAGAATTGTGTTTCTGAAGTTGAGATAGTGATGGAGAGTTAACGTTTTCCCAGTTGATTACAGACAAATCGCCATTCAAAATAAGTTTGACTTCACATTCATGAGATAAAATCAAACCTACTTCACTTAATCTAAGTTGCATTCTGTTTATTATGTCTCTTTCTCCTAAGAAACCAGATATACCAGAATCAACAGAAGGTGCAAGTCTTAATGTAACGAGTGGAATAATATCAGTACCTAAGTTAACACTACTATCTGATGAAGTAGGGTCTTGACCTATACTAACTGTTATAGAGCTTCCTACTACTGGATACACAGCTGGAACATTGTAATAAGAACCAGAACCAATATATATCATTGCGTAAACAGTACTTCCAGAATAATAAGTCCATGAAATTTCTTCTCCTTGTAATTCTCCACCAGATGTATATAAAGCAGAACCACTAGAAAGTTTAGAAGCATCACTTGTAGAGAAAGGTATTCTCACATAAAAATCATAGTTTCTTAAACTTCTATTGTAATATCTTTGTATGTCAGAGTTACCAGTTGTTGTTGCTTCTATCAACTGACCGTTTGTAAATGCCAATGATTTTGATGTAGCAGTGAATAAGTATGCTTCGTCCTCATCAAAAGTACCATCCATAATTACAGAAGTACCCCAGTGGAACAATGTAGGTGCATAAGTTGGATTTGCACCATTTACAACTTCGTATGCAGCTGCCATGTTACCAGAACGCATATAAGCTTCATCTAATCTGTTGTTGTGTAGGAATTCGTGTACATATCGTACATGACCTTTTCTATCTTTAAATCCGAAACGAATCTTACCAGCACCATACCATGAATAATCCATGTAAGCCATTTGTATAGCATCTATGTCTAGGTCAAAACCTTCTAATCCAGTACCATCAGATTTATCTAAATTCCACTCTTCTTGAGGAACTTTTAAGTCTTCTGTCAAAGTTATAACTATATTTGATGCACTAACACCTCTATATTCTGGTGCTATATACATTTCTGTTTTTGAATTAATTTTGATTACCTTATAAGATTGACCTCTAAGTACTACGAAGTCTCCAACACTTAATTGACCAGAAAAGTTTGTTCCAGTACCAGTTACTAAGTTAGAGTTTTTAGTTACTTGAGCTACTCCAGAAATCTGTGTTGTTGAACTTCTTCTTACACAATAAAGTTGAGCACCATCATACTCAAAGAAGAAACCATTCTGCATATCAAACATACCAACTCTGGTAGCAGCATCTGAATAGTTAGCTACATTAAATTTAATAATCCCATTAGGTGCTTCAGTACTTGGTATTTCTTCC
>Ga0213859_10000657_pt1 | contig 15708 bp, 14 predicted proteins | sample PICome_2_FD_160133 | JGI IMG/M metagenome (GOLD analysis project Ga0213859, IMG submission 160133) | Coastal seawater microbial communities near Pivers Island, North Carolina, United States - PICO304 | ecosystem: Environmental > Aquatic > Marine > Coastal | place: USA: North Carolina... | reverse complement strand
ATATCTGTTTGATTCATTTTCAAGAACATCATTATTTATACCCCAGGCAAAAAATGGACCAAATCCATGTTCAGAACCTTGCGCCATAAATCTTTTTGATTGATCAAGAGATGAATATGTATTTTCCCAGTTGTCGTTGCCACTTGGAGTGCAATCAATAATGACACCTACATCTTCATATGCATTCTGTACATCTTCAATATCTAAAAATCCTAATTTTTTAAAATCTGATAATGCATCTGAAGTTGAAACTATCTTTGCACCTTTTCTAAGCAAAGCTTCAACTTTTCCTTTTTCATCTGAAAGGGGAGTTCTCTTAAAAAATATGACATTGTCTAAACCAAGCACATCTTTGTGTTCTGCAAGTAGGCCAATAAGAGGTTCTCCAATAGTACCCGTTCCGATAACCATTACATTTTTAGACATTTTATTTTCCCCCTATATAATTAGATAATATAAGGGGATGATTTTTAATCTTGGCCATGGAAAATAAATTTATATTTGAATTCTCTAGAAATAAAACTGATGGTGACTCTTCTCTTAACAATCTTCTTGGTGGTAAAGGTGCAAACTTAGCTGAAATGTCAAATATGGGAATTCCTGTACCTCCAGGTTTTACAATTACAACTGAAGTCTGTAATTACTTTACGGAAAATAAAAAGCTTCCAGATAATTTAGACACTGAAATTAAAGAATCAGTACATAAGCTTGAGAGTTTTTCTGATAAAAGTTTTGGTGGTACTGGCACCCCTCTTTTGCTATCAGTAAGATCTGGTGGAAGAATCTCTATGCCAGGGATGATGGATTCAATTTTAAATATTGGATTAAACGATGGAAATGTATCTCAACTTGCAGAAGCATTTAATGATGAGAGGTTTGCTTTAGATTCATATAGAAGACTTATTCAAATGTATGCAAATGTTGTTTTAGGAGTTGAACATGAACGATTTGAGGCTGTGATTGCGAACAAAAAACGTATGGACAATGTTGAATCTGATGCAGATTTTAATGTTGATCAGCTCAATTGGATAATCAATGCTTACAAAAACACAGTCGAGAGGTTTACCGATGCTGCATTTCCTCAAGAACCATATGAGCAACTCATAGGTGCAATCGAAGCCGTTTTTAATAGCTGGCAAAACAAACGAGCTGTTACATACAGAAAAATAAATAATATTCCTGATGCATGGGGTACAGGCGCAACAGTACAGACAATGGTCTTTGGAAATCTCAATGATAAATCAGGTACGGGCGTAGCTTTTACAAGAAATCCATCTAATGGAGATAAAGAACTGTATGGGGAGTATTTAATCAATGCTCAGGGAGAAGATGTTGTTGCAGGTATTAGGACTCCACATCCAATAAAAAACAATAAAAAAGTCGAACAAGAATCACTAGAATCTAAATTTCCAAAAGCATATAAAGAGATTTTAGAAATTTCAGCAAAATTAGAAAATCACTTCAAAGAAGTTCAAGATATTGAATTCACTATTGAAAATGAAGATATCTTCTTACTTCAAACTAGAAAGGCAAAAAGAACTGCTCAAGCAAGTGTAAAAATTGCGATTGATATGCAAAAGGAAGGAGTTGTTACAAAAGAAGAAGCTATAACAATGGTTGACGCAAACAGCATCACTAACCTATTACATCCACAGTTTGTAGATTCTCAAGAAAAAGAGTTATTTAATAAAGCTTTAAATGCTTCACCTGGTGCTGCAGTTGGTGAGATTGTTTTTGATGCTGACAAGGCTGAAGAGGAAGCAAATAAAGGAAGAGATGTTATTTTAGTGAGGGATGAAACAAGCCCCGAAGATATTCACGGAATGCATTCCTCTGTTGGGATTTTGACAACCAAAGGTGGAATGACTAGTCATGCAGCAGTTGTTGCTAGAGGCATGGGTAAACCCTGTGTTGTAGGCGCAGAAAGTTTGATTATTGATAACTCTTCAAAAACTATTTCAAATGGAAAAATAACTTTAAACGAAGGTGACATAATATCAATCGACGGCGGTCTAGGTGAAGTATATATTGGCCAACTTGAATCTGAACCACCAAAACCTTCAGTAGAATTCAATACACTCATGGATTGGTGTGATGAGTTTAAAAGTCTTAAAATTCGTGCAAATGCAGAAACAATTACCGATACAAAAAAATCGTTAGAGTTTGGAGCTGAGGGAATTGGTTTATGTAGAACTGAACACATGTTTTTTGAAGGAGACAGAATTATACCTATGCGTGAAATGATTATGTCAGATACAAAACAGGGTAGGGAGAGAGCACTAAGCAAATTAATTAATTATCAAATTTCAGATTTTGAAGCACTATTTTTGCTTCTAAAAGAAAAGCCAATAACAGTTAGGCTACTTGATCCACCAATGCATGAATTTTTACCTAAAAGTGATATCGAAATGACCGATCTCGGAAATGCCATTGGTGTATCACCAGCACATATAAGAGAGATGTTAGTTAAGCTATCAGAGAGCAATCCTATGCTTGGCCACAGGGGAGTTCGACTTGGCTTAAGTTATCCTGAAATTTACGAAATGCAAGTAGAGGCAATCCTTAGAGCTGCTTACAACCTAAATAAAAATAAAAAGTTAAACATCTCACCCGAGATAATGATTCCATTAGTTATGAATGCTAAAGAATTAAGTCAAATGAAAGAGTATCTAATTGAAAAAATCAATCAATTAGAAGAAGAATTGAAATTTACTTTTAATTTCACAATTGGCACAATGATTGAATTACCTAGTGCTGCTTTAAATTCTTCATCTATTGCAGAACATGCAGACTTCTTTTCTTTCGGAACAAATGATTTAACACAGACAACACTTGGTCTATCAAGAGACGATGCTTCAAAATTTCTCAATACTTATGTAGAAAACGATATTTTTTTAGTAGACCCCTTTGTGTCAATTGATCAAGGGTCCGTTGGAAGAGTTGTAGAGATTTCAGTTAATGAAGGTAAAAGTTCTAACAAAGATTTAAAAATAGGTGTATGTGGCGAGCATGCAGGTGAAGCAAGCTCAATAAAATTTTTCAACACACTACAAATCGACTATATTTCGTGTTCTCCCTTTAGAATTCCTACAGCTAAACTTGCTGCAGCTCAAGCTGAAATAATTAAAACAAATCAATAATAAGATTTGGCATTTTAAGATATAATTGCTTTTATGAATTACAAATTAATTAACAGACTAGATCCATTAATCTACTTGGGTTTAGTTTTGGTTGGATTTATATTACCAGAGGTCGTTTACAGGTTATTTTTGTTTGACTTTACCGCTGAATTTGCAACAAATCAAGAGGCAATGATAGTTAGATCTATAGGCTTGCCCCTTTATTTTGCTGCAATGGCCTTCTTTTTGCTTGGAGGCAATGCTGAGAACGGTAAACAGCTAAACATAATAAGATATAGTGGCGGTCTTGGATTGATAGCTTTCGCTGTATTTACTGATTTCAATGGATTTTTTCTTTTTGGATTAGTTGAGATAGGACTCGCAGTTGTAACAGGCAATTCTATAAAAAAAGAAGAGCAAGCAACAGGCAGTTTTACAACTGAAGAACAATAAAAGATATTATTTCCTGATACATATTAACTATTTAATTGGTCAAACATTTACAGGACAAATATGATTTTAAAAGATAAAAAATTTCTCATCACGGGGATTCTTACAGACAAAAGCATAGCCTATGCATCAGCAAAAATTGCTATTGAAAATGGAGCTACTGTTGTTGCTACAGGTTTTGGCAAAGGTCTTCGTATTACTGAACGAGCAGTAAAAAGACTTTCAGATGATATAAATGTATACTCTATGGACATTGAGGACCAATCAGAAGTAGATGAAGCCGTAAAAAGCATCGAAAAAGAAGTTGGTTCTTTAGATGGTATTTTGCATGCAATAGCATTTTCACCAACAGATGCAATGGGTGGAAATTTTTTAAATACAAATGTTTCTGATGCAGTTAAAAGTTTTGAAATTTCTGCATTTTCTCTGAAAACTCTAGCAACATCCTTTCAACCAATCCTCAATAATCCTTCTTCAATTGTTGCTTTAGATTTTGATAATTCTCAGGCATGGCCTGGATATGATTGGCAAGGTGTTGCAAAATCTAGTTTGCAATCAATTGTTAGATATCTTGCATACTACATGGGAAAAGACGGGGTTAGAATAAACGCTGTTGCTTCTGGTCCTTTAGCAACTACAGCAGCAAAAAATATTCCAGGATTTTCAGAAATGAATGAAGAATGGGATCAAAGAGCTCCTCTTGGTTGGGATACTAAGAATCCAGAACCTGTTGCAAAGGTTGTAAATTTTTTACTTTCAGATTTATCTGAAGCTGTAACTGGAGAAATTATACACGCTGATGGAGGCGTTCACTCAATCGGCGGGTCAATGCTGCCTAAATAGTTAGGATTTTGAAAAAACAAGTACTCCATTGTGGCCACCAAAACCAAAAGAGTTCGACATAGCAATATTAATATCTTTATTCACTGCATTGTTGGGAGTATAGTTTAAGTCGCACTCCTCATCTTTAGTGTTTAAATTAATGGTTGGAGGAATTACACCTTTTTGAAGTGAAAGGATGCAAACCATTGACTCAAAAGCACCAGCACCACCAAGAAGATGTCCTGTCATAGATTTAGTCGAAGAAATATCAATTTCATAGGCTTTAGCACCAAATAGAGTCTTTATTGCAGAGGTTTCATTTCTATCATTTGCTGGGGTAGATGTTCCATGTGCATTTATATAATCAACATCATCCACAGATAAATTAGCATCTTTTAATGCTCGATCCATTGCTCGAACTGCGCCTTCTCCACCTTCAACAGGAGCTGTTATGTGATGAGCATCAGTTGTAGATCCGTAACCAACAACATAACCATAAATTTTAGCATTACGACTCTTAGCAGATTCCTCACTCTCTAATATCAACACAGTTGAACCTTCAGCCATGACAAATCCATCTCTATTTTTGTCAAAAGGACTACAAGCTTCTTTAGGGGTATCATTTTTTGTAGAAAGTGCTCTTATTTGGGCAAAAGCTCCTATTGTCATAGGTGTTGTTCCTGACTCAGTGCCTCCAGCTACTACAATATCAACAATTCCATTTTCAATCATATTTTTCGCTTCACCAACAGCATTTGCTGACGCAGCGCATGCAGTTGTAATTGTAAGTGATGGTCCTTCTATTCCAAATTTAATTGCTACTTGCCCAGTACTTGAATTTGGCATCAACTGTGTTATTGCTAATGGGTTAATTCTCGAAGCACCTCTCTCATCATAAACTCTTACTGCATCTTCTGTTGCGCCGATCCCTCCAATTCCAGTTCCAAATACAATTCCACAATTTGTACCCATTCGTTCTTCTGTGCTAAATCCTGCGTCTAATAAAGCTTGTTCTGTGGCATAAATTGATAAATGTGCAGACCTGTCTAATTTTCGTGCATGTTGTTTTCCCATGTACTCATTTGCATCAAAATCTTTTACTTCGCCTGCAAAAGTAACTGGGAGATTTCCAGTGTCAAAACTTGTTATATTATCAATACCAGAAATTCCATTGGTAAGCTTTTCCCATGAATCGTTAACATTATTACTAAGAGGGTTAATTGTTCCTAGACCGGTAACGACTACACGTCTTTTAGACATGATGAGATTTAGATCTTAGAATGAAGTAATTTAACAGCTTCACCAACAGTTGAGACATCTGCTAGTTCTTCATCATCTATTTCAATGTCGAACTCATCTTCAAAAGCCATTACAACTTCAACAATTCCTAGAGAATCAATTTCTAAATCTTCTTCTAATTTTGCTTCCATTGTGACTTTTGATTCATCTATTCCAAGATCTTCAACAAAAAGACCTTTTACCTTTTCAAAAACTTCATTTGTTTCCATAATTACTCCCTAATTACGTTGTTAAACCACCATCTACTGGTATAACTTGTCCTGTTATATATTCTGACTCGTCATTGCATAAAAAAGATACTATGTTTGAAATATCTTCTGGCTTACCAATGCGTTTAATCGAAAGTTGCTCTATAATATTTTCCTTATTTTGATCATCTAGAAAAGAAGTCATGTCTGTTTCAATATATCCCGGGGCAACTACATTTGACGTTATATTTCTTGATCCCATTTCTTTGCTTATCGATTTTGCCAATCCTATTAATCCAGCTTTTGAAGCAGCATAGTTTGCCTGGCCCTGGTTACCTGATAGTCCAACTACGGAAGATATGAATACAATTCTTCCCCATTTATTTTTCATCATAAGCTTTATGGCTCTTTGCGATGTATAAAAACTTCCTGTTAGGTTTGTTTGAATTACTTCAAGCCACTCATCTTCCTTCATTCTTGGCAATATATTGTCTTTCGTAACCCCCGCATTATTGATTAAAACATCTACAGAGTTGTATTCTTTTTCTATTGTTGTAAAGGCATTATCTACAGATACTGCATCAGATATATCAATTTGAACTGTACTTGCGCTTCCACCAACAGAGACAATTTCTTTAACAACATCATTGGCTTTGTCTTCTGAGTTAGCAAAACCAACAACCACATGGAAAGTTTTTCCAAGTGCTAAAGCAATAGCACTTCCTATGCCCCTAGAGCCTCCTGTTACAAATGCTGTTTTCATATCAGATCTAGTTTGTCAGGAATTTGATATTCGATAGCTCTTCTAATCGTATCAACTGCTTTTCCATCAAAATCAGGAAGCTTAGCATCAGAAGTATTGATTGGAGTAGTTCTCTTACCTAAACGTACTGCGCATGCGCCCCAAGAAAGTCCAGCCCCAACTGCTGTAAAAACAGCAACTTCGCCACCTTTAATTTCGCCTTCTTCTAATGCATCAACTAAAGCTGTTGGTATTGAGGCAGCTGAAGTGTTCCCGTACTTATGAACCTTTTTTATTGTCGTTGCGTTAGGTAATTTCAACATTTTTTCTAAACCCTCAACAATTCTTAAATTCGCTTGATGTGGAATTAATATATCTACATCTTCTTTAGTTAAACCAGATTTAGTAATCACTTCATCTGATGCTTTTGCCATGGCTCTTATTCCACCTTTGAAAATTTCTTGTCCATCGAATGTCCATGTAACTCTTGCAGCTTCATCTGCTTTAAACCTATCCATAGCTGATCCAAAGTTCGGAACCTCCAGAATGTCCAACTTATCTGAACTTAGTCCATTAACAAAAGAAAATATTTCACCATCTTCGGAATCTTTGCTTTCTTCTACAACAACAGCTCCTGCACCATCTCCAAAAAGAACAGCAGTATTTCTATCAGACCAATCTAGTAACCATGTAATATGTTCTGAACCAATAACTAAAGCTCGTTTATACAAACCACTTTCAACAAAAGCTTTTCCTTGCTCCAAAGCATAAACAAAACCCGCACATGCTGCATTTACATCATATACTGCAGCATTAACTGCGCCTAATTTTTTCTGCACATGAGCTGCTGCAGATGGAACAATACTGTCAGGAGTACAAGTTGCAAGTATTACAACATCAATATCCTCTGGTGTTAATCCCGCACAAGCTATTGCATGGTGACCAGCAACTGTTGCCATATCAGAATTGTTTACATGGCAAAATCTTCTCTCCTGTATTCCGGTCCTTTGCTGAATCCATTCATCGGAAGTGTCCACAAAAACTGCTAAATCATCATTTGTCATGATGTTATCAGGTGCGCATTTACCCCAACCGGTAATTGTTGATTTCAAAAATTTCTCCTATTTAAATATCGTTTAAAGAGTCTAACGAATTAACTACCTTAACACTCTTACTAGATATAGACTTTTTAACCATCCCAGCAGTTACATTTCCAGGTCCGATATGATACCAGCTCTCAGGTTGTTCAAACTTCTCAATATTTAATATCTGGTTATAAAACATAACACTATTGTCTATTTGATTTACCAACCGTTCTTTAATTGTTAAAAGTTCTGCGATCTTTGCATCAATATTCATATAAACACTAAATTGACCATCTCTTAACTCAATTTGTTCAATTACTTTTTCAACTTCTTTTTTTGCAGAAGAGACTACTGGAGAATGGAATGCACCTGCCACATCAAGTGGAATAACTCTTTTTGCATCTAAATCTTTAGGGTTTGATTTCAAATAATTAATATCTTCGTGAGATCCGCCAATAACAATTTGAGAAGCATCATTGTAGTTTGAAATATTTATACCTATACCTTGTTCAATCAAACCCTCTACAGCCTTAATTGTTGCCTCTAAATTTGAAGTAAGCACTGCAGCCAAAGTTGTATTCGATCCCTCTACAGCTTCCTGCATCGCCTTACCTCTTACAGCAATAATTTCTAGTGCATCTTTATAACTCAAAACTCCTGAGAGCGATAGAGCTGTATATTCACCAAGCGAATGTCCGATACCTACTTTAGGTAAACCAATTTTTTCAATTACTTCTAAGCCATAGCAATATGAAATAGCAAAAATGTATGGTTGAGCAATGTTTGTTTTTGTTACTTCTTCTTGGTTGCCTTTTAATATAATTTCCTGCAATGACCAACCAAGGGTCTCTTCAAAATCATCAATTAGTAAATCTGGGTATTTGTCTAGTAACTCTTTACCCATTCCGGCTTGTTGAGAGCCTTGTCCGGGAAACATTGCAACCCAACTCATTTGTCTAATTCTGATATGGCAAAAGCAATTGCCTTATCCTCTTCGTGAGATAAAGAAATATGAATATTAAATATATTCATTTGTTTAGCTAAATCTTTAGCTTTTCCATACAGAATTACTTCTGGTTTACCTCCACCAGTTATTTCAATATCTTTCCAATTAATTTGTCTCCAACCTTTTCCTAAAGATTTCATAATGGCCTCTTTTGCAGCAAATCTTGCACTTAATCTCTTTGCTGGATCAGAAAATCTTTTTGAGTACAAAATTTCATCAACTGTAAAACATCTATTCTCAAACTTACTTCCTGATTTTTCTAACAGAGATCGAACTCTTTTTATATCAACCTGATCAACACCAATACCAAAAATCATTAGAATCTTGTTTCTATCTCCACTAAAAGATCACCTTTTTTTACAGCTTGTCCTTTTTGAACATTGTAAGTTTTTATAACCCCATCAATCGGCGAAGTTATCACATTCTCCATTTTCATAGCTTCAAGAACAAATAAGGAGTCACCTTTTTTAACTTTTTTACCCTGCTTCGTCATGGTTTCCATAATTGTTCCCTGCATCTCAGCAAAGATCAATCCTGGATTTCTAATATTTCCTGTCAGATCCATTCCAATTTTCTTTGGTCTTTGTGGAGCAAGAGTTGGATTGTTATTGTCATCAAGAGCAATTTTTACTTTACTTGGCCTATCTGATGAAATTTCTTCATCCTCAATATCACGAATTTCAAAATTTTCTTCTAGGAACTTAACGTGAATTTGACTATTTATAAATTCTTTAGTTTTTAAAATATCAGCGAGCACATTTATTGTTGTTGGGATTCCTCCAATGATATATTCCTCTAAACACCTTATACCTTTTGATCTTGCTTCTTCTCTTGATACCCCCCAGACAATTAGTTTTGAAATTAGATTGTCATAAAAATGTGTTATTTGTGTTCCAGTTCTTGCCCATCCATCAACACGCACACCATTGCCAGTCGGTTCTCTGTATTCTGTAATTGTTCCTGGTGTCGGTAAAAAATTATTGCTAGGGTCTTCAGCATTTATTCTGAATTCGATACTGTGCCCTCTAGGTTCTAATTTATAATCTTCAAGTGAATTTCCAAGTGCAATTTTGATTTGCTCCTTAACCAAATCTATTCCGTATCTCATTTCTGTCACAGTATGTTCAACTTGTAATCGTGTATTCATTTCTAAAAAGTAAAAATTTTCATCACTATCTGCTAAAAACTCAACCGTACCTGCATTTACATAATTAGAAGTACTTGCAATTTTCAAAGTGTATTCTTTGAGTCTTTCTCTTCCATAATCAGAGAGCCATTCTGGTGGACTCTCTTCAATTAATTTTTGATTTCGTCTTTGTAGTGAACAGTCTCTCTCTCCCAAATAAAGTGTATTACCGTATTTATCCGAAAGAATTTGTGTTTCAATGTGACGAGCTGGTTTTATAAATTTTTCAACGTATATTTGGTCCGAACCAAAATAAGCTTCACTTTCTCTTTTAACTATTTCAAAACTTTCGATTAACTCTGCCTCATTTTGAACAATCCTTAAACCTTTTCCGCCTCCACCATGTGCAGCCTTTAAAGCAACTGGATATCCAAAGCTTTCAGCATCTTTTATAGCTTCACGTCTTAGTCTTGACGGCTTGAGTTGGCCCGGTACAGGATTTAAACCTAATTTTGAAACAAGTTTTCTTGATTCAATCTTGTCTCCCATCGAGCTAATTGTGTCAGGGTTTGGTCCTATCCAAACAATCCCTTTTTTTTGAATAGCTTTTGCAAAATTAGCGTTCTCAGCAAGAAATCCATACCCCGGATGAACTAAATCAGCTTTTGTATCTGTAACTGCTTTCACTAGTTTTTTTAAATTTCTATAGCTTTCTGCAGGAAGAGAACCGCCTAGATAATAAGCTTCGTCTGCTCTTTTGACATGAAGGGCATCTTCATCTGCATCTGAATAAACTGCAATTGTGTAGAGATCCATTTCTTTTGCCGAGCGAATTATGCGTAAAGCAATTTCACCACGGTTTGCAATAAGAATCCTTTGTTGTGACATTGTTACTTTAATTTATAAGCAAGTGCTATTGCGAGGAAGGATTTTATAAAGTCACCAATCAAGAATGGAACAACTCCTATAGTGATTGCATTTTGTAACGATGTATTCAAAATTAAAATTAATCCAGCCACTCCGCAAGAATAAATAATTAACGAACCGAACAGAATTCCAATAATAGGTCTATTTGCAAACTGTCCAATTGCATATGCAGCGAGAAAAAATCCAATGATATAACCAATAGTTGGGCTCTTAAGTATTGCTAAACCAGCAACACCTGCAGAAAAGAATGGAAGGCCTGACATTCCTATAAATAGATACATCAACATGCTTACTGCACCAAAAGTGCTTCCTAAAATAAGACCAGCTAATAAAACTACAAATGTTTGTCCTGTTATTGGGACTGGTGATATCGGAATTACTATTCTTATTTGTGCGCTTAAAGCTGTAATGATTGCAAAACCAAGTGAAAGAAATAGATTTCTTGCCAAGCTTCCTTTTTCAACCCAAGCGATTGCAATATTTTTAGAGGGGTATGTTTCCATGCTTATCTCCCAACTCTCCCTTATTTACCAAATCTTTAAATGAGTCAACAATTATTTTTCTTGTCTCACTTGGTTTAATAATATTATCAATTAATCCAAGTTGAGCAGCAATATCTGGATTACTGAATTTTTCATTGTACTCCTCAATAAGTTTTTCTTTATAGGAATCTCTATTCTCTGCTTCAGCTAGCTCTCTTCTATGAATAATATCTACTGCACCCTCTGCTCCCATTACAGCAATTTCACCACTTGGCCATGCAAAAAGCTTGTCAGCACCAAGTCCAATTGAATCCATTACAATATAGGCACCTCCATATGCTTTTCTAATTACCACACAAACTCTTGGAACAGTCGCCTCAGAGTATGCATATAAAAGCTTTGCACCACTTCTAATTATTCCACTATGTTCTTGCTCAACTCCTGGAAGAAATCCAGGCACATCAACTAGTGTCAAAATCGGTATGTTGAAGGCATCACAAAATCTTACAAACCTTGCAGCCTTTTCTGATGCTTTAATATCTAATACTCCTGCAAGTTCCATTGGTTGGTTAGCAACTATGCCTGTTGTGTTTCCATTTATTCTTGCAAAAGAAGTAATGATGTTTGTAGCGTAATTACTTTGTATTGGATAATGTTCACCATCGTCGACAATATCCAAAATTATTTTTTCCATATCATAAGGCTGGTTTCTATTTTTAGGTATGAAACTATCTAGTGATTCAATAACTCTTGATGGTTCATCTTCAGTAATAAACATAGGAGGTTTCTGAGAAGAGGACTGTGGAAGAAAGCTCATTAGGTATCTAATTTCTTCAAAAGCTTGTTCTTCAGTCTCACACACTTGATGAGTAACTCCAGATTTTGTTCCATGAGCTTCAATACCACCCAGTTCTTCAAATGTTACATCCTCGCCTGTCACAGTTTTTACAACTGCTGGACCGGTCACATATAGTTGTCCTATGTCTTTTACTTGAAAAATAAAGTCTGTTAAAGCAGGACTATATACAGCTCCTCCTGCAGACGGTCCAACTACAACAGAAATTTGTGGAACTTTTCCTGAGGCCTCTACATTTTTTTTGAATATTTGTGCATAACCAAAAAGAGATGAAATTCCTTCTTGAATTCTTGCACCACCTGAATCTTTTATTCCAATAATTGGAGCTCTAGCTTCTAAAGCGTGATCCATAATCTTTAGAATTTTTTTGGCAACTACTTCACCAAGACTTCCTCCCATTACAGAAAAATCTTCACTAAATACAAAAACAGGTCTTCCATGTATTGTGCCAGTACCTGTGATAACAGCTTCACCTTCAGGGTTTTGTTCTGATGCTACATGCTGATCAATTTCACTAAAAGAATCCTCATCTAAAAGTAAATCAAGCCTTTCATAAGCTGTTAATTTCCCTTTAGGATGTTGAATTTTTTTGGCTTTTTCATTACGAATTTCAGCTAAATTTTCGTCTGACATGCCCATCTTTCCTGTTTATTGTTAATGTATGTATTTGACCTATATATATGTAAAGAAGTAACACTATGAAAACCTTTTTTTTTGATTCCATTCACAATACACAAGAATTTGCATTAGAAGAACAAAATAATGAACCAGTACTGGTAACTAGTTTTCATCAGGAAAAAGGAAAGGGGACATCAAACAGAAGTTGGTTAAATGCTGACCAATCATTAGCATGTTCTTTTGCATTCAACAAAGCTGATAATCAGCTAGATGAAACTTTAATACCTTTACTTTCAGGACTCTCTTTTACAGAAGTGCTTTCAGAGTTGCCAATATTTTTAAAATGGCCCAATGATTTAATAATAAATGATTTAAAAGTTGGTGGCGTTTTAGTCGAACGTATTGAGGAAAAAGTTTGTATTGGTATAGGTGTTAATTACTTTTGGAAAAACCCGAATGTACCACATGCTGGTGCACTTTTTGATGAGGTTCAGAAAGAAGAATTAATTAAAGAACATGCAATTAAATGGGCTGAAAAAGTATATGAGTCCATGAAAAATAACAGCTTCTCATTAGAACGTTATAAAGCAAAACTGCAGACATTAGGCAAGATTGTTGAATATCCAGAAGGAAGAGGTTGGGCAGAAGACATAAATGATAATGGTTCATTAAGAATTAAGACAACCGAAGGAGAGTTTATAAATTTAACCTCTCCCTTAATTTCAGAAGTAAATTAGTTATCATTAATAAGCAGGAAATAAATGAAACAATTAGTAGTTGAGAAAAATAATCCAGATCCAATTCTTTTGGATACTCCAATTCCAAAACCTGGTCCCGGAGAGGTACTAATTAAAAATCATTATTCTGTCGTCTCTTCTGGGACAGAATTAGCAGCTATCGAGTTTGCAAATACTGGAGTAAGTGAAAAATTACAAAACTCTTCAAATATAGAAAAAGGCTTAAAGTTATTAAAAGATGATGGAATTAGAGCAGTTTGGAATGCAGTTTTTCCAAAAAATATATTACCTCTTCAGTTAGGCTACAGCTCTTCAGGCGAAGTTGTACAAACTGGAAAAGGCGTAAGTGATTTTCATACTGGAGATAGAGTGGTTTCAAATGGAAATCATGCAGAATTTGTTGTTGTAAATCAGAATCTTTGTACTCGAATTCCTGATAATACAGATATTAAAGAAGCATCTTTTACAGTATTAGGCAGTATCGCTCTACATGGATTGAGACTCTCAGAAACATCACTCGGATCAAAAGTAGTTGTAATAGGTCTAGGAATTATTGGACAATTAGTTTGCCGTTTAGCTGAAGCACAAGGATCTGAGGTTATCGGTATTGATCCAGATACGCAAAGAACTGATTTGAGTCCAAATTTTTACACTTCTGTTGAAGAAGCAAATATGACTAATGTAGATTCTGTAATTATTACAGCTGCAACATCTAGCAATGAGCCAATAGAGGTGGCTACTAAAATTGCCAGAAACAAAGCAAAGATTGTAGTTGTTGGAGACATACCGTTAAATATTTCAAGAAATGATTTTTACTATAAAGAACTTGAACTTGTTGTTTCAAAATCTTATGGTCCAGGAAGATATGACAAGCAATATGAAATTCTTGGAAAAGATTATCCAATTGAGTACGTCAGGTGGACTGAGAATAGAAATTTTGAAGCCTTCATTAAGCTACTTTCACAAAATCAAATTCATTTATTAGATTTAGTTACTGAGGAAGTTCCATTTGAGGACGCACCTTCTATTTATGCAAAATTTACCCAAGAAGATAAGCCACTTTCAATAGTGCTTAGATATGACAATAAGTCAGAACCTAAAATAGATTTTCAGAGGACTGTAGAGCTTGAACCTAAAACTGACAAAGTAAATTTAGGAATTCTAGGTGCGGGCAATTTTGCTTCTACGACAATTTTACCAATTTTAAAAGAACTGAAAAAAGACTGTCAAGTCTTAGGAATTGCATCGTCAACAGGTCTGAGTTCAGAATCCCTCGCAACAAATTTTAAAATAAAAAATAAATATCCCACAGAAGAGGAAATACTCAATTCTGAAGAAATTGATGCAGTTTTAATTTTGACCCCGCATTTCAATCACAGTGAACTTGTGATCAAAGCTCTTAATAAAGGAAAAGCAATCTATGTAGAAAAGCCCTTAGCGTTAACTGAGGAGTCATTAATTGAAATTGAAGAAGCAATTTATAACTCTGATAATCCAAAGCTGTTTGTTGGATTTAATAGAAGATTTGCAGATGCTACACAATTTGTAAAACAAAAACTCAACGTTAAAGCTGCAAATAGTATAACTTTTAGATTTAGCGTTCCTCCTTTAGATAAAGATCATTGGACGAACATTAAAGAGATAGGTGGGGGAAGAATTGTTGGTGAAGCTATTCACGCTATTGATTTAGCTTGTTATTTGTTTGATTCCCTTCCACAAAGTATTTCATCTTCAGCTCCAATAAATAAAGAGAATAATGAAGTCAATGAAAACCAAGTATTTATTAATGTTAACTTTGCTAATGGTTCTCATGCTGCAATTCAATACTTCTCTGAAACAAATCAAAGCCTTGCAAAAGAGAGAATAGAAATTCATGGTGGAGGAAATTCATACATAATTGAGGACTTCCAGTTATTGAGATATTTAGAGAACAATCAAGATAAAAGTAAAGTATTTTCATCAGGAAAAGGGCATAAGGAGTCTCTTCAAATATTTTTTGATTATGTAAAAAATGCTTCAGAAAACCCATTTACTTGGCTAGAGCTTAAGTCAATCTCAAGGGCAGGAATATATGCTCAAGATTTTATTAATTCTGGACAGCAACACTCTGTATAAAATATGAAACAGGCTTTTGATATACATTTATTAAAAAATGCAGTTTACGAATCTGCATCAACGATCAAAGACCTACGAGAAGGTGTAAAAGTATTTTCAAAAAAACATGAAGTAGATTTAGTCACAGAAGCCGATT
>Ga0213859_10000655_pt1 | contig 15734 bp, 18 predicted proteins | sample PICome_2_FD_160133 | JGI IMG/M metagenome (GOLD analysis project Ga0213859, IMG submission 160133) | Coastal seawater microbial communities near Pivers Island, North Carolina, United States - PICO304 | ecosystem: Environmental > Aquatic > Marine > Coastal | place: USA: North Carolina... | reverse complement strand
AGGAAAATTTTTATCCCACGATTGTAGATTAAAACTAGATCCATTTTGGAAATAGGTAAGATTTAAACTTGTAATAATTTTATGATACATACAAATAATCTGCCTTATCTATTTGTGCAATCATTTTGTATCCTATTTTATGCAATAATATTCTTGGATCAGGCATTGCATCCTTTTGTCTATTATGTGAAATAGTTTTGCACTCTATCATCACAACCGGACGTACTTTTTGTAACCAATTCAATCCGCCCGCAATTACGAAACCTTCATGACTATCTACATCTATCTTTATAAAATCTACATTCTCTATCATAAGTTCATCTAATGTAGTTGTATGTATTTGTACAGGGTCTTTTGTTATTAATCCTTTAGGAGGGCTGTTATCAGAAAACCACGCACTGCTTGTAGACTTTGCTCTTGTGTAAAAGTTTTTAATTCCTATACTATTAGATAAACCTATTTGATTAACAGTAACATTATTAATTTTTTGTTCTTCTAAATTCTTAACACAGCAATTAAAAGTTAATTCACTTGCTTCAAAACCAATAACTTCATCAAATCGCTCTGATAAAAATTTAGTGCTATCACCAATCCATGTTCCTACATCTATTGCACGTTTAAATTTTTTGACACTTTTCATAGCAATAGGTAAAACCTTTGTACATTGAAAATCTTTATCGATAAGACGTTGTCCTGGTTTATCTTTTTCTGGTATATACCAGCCTTTATATTTTATAATTTTATCTCTAAACATTAGACTACATGTACCTTTTCTAAACTTCTAATATATGATTCTTCCTTGCTATAGTTATGTGGTTCATATGTTCTATTAATATCATAAAATGTAGGAGATTTTTTCCAATCAAATCCTATTAGTGTAAGTTTTTTTGGATTACATGATAAAATAAAATCTACTGCGACTATTCCTGTCGTAGGTTCTACCTTCTTTTCAACAAGTTGTAATTTATTAATTTTAAGGTGTCGCCATTCGTCAAGAGGTATGTTGTAATTTTTATCGTGCGCCATAAAACTATTATGTTTACTAGTTTTAATCCATATAGGATCATTGACATCGCGCATTGCTTTCTTCATCTTTTTTGGAATACTTACAAGTGACGCATAGAAAAATACATCACATTTTTTACCATACCAGGGTGTTCCAAGACTTGCAATGCCTTTGTTTATTCTACATACTATTGGAAAAGAATCGATAAAATCACCGTTTGAATTACTCTGACAAAGTTTTACAGAGTTTCCAACTAATAATACTTGCTTGTCCTTGAAATAATCTTCTAAATTTTTTCTAGTAAGCATTCGTATTTTACCACTGCTTTTGGAATACCTTTTTTGCCTTTTTTAATATATCCAATTACGTTTTCATGAACTACGTTATAGGTTTCTTTTCCGTACATGTGTTCTTGCCACCAATCAGGTGTTTCAATAATTAAATGAGCATTACGACCATCTGGTAAAACTTTTTTTGCTTTGAAACAAGCAATCAAATGATATTGTACAATGTTGCATCTCTTGTCTAAATCAGCAAGAGTACTTGCTAGTTGGTTAGGTTCAACATGCTCAAGATCGTCTGGACTCATAATCATGTCTACATTGTCAGGCAGTTTATCGTTGAATGCAGGATCATAACCATAAATTGTCATATTAGGATAATTTTGTTTTAGAACTTCTACAATTTGTCCTTTGCCACATCCAAAATCTAATATAGATTTAGGTTTATATTTTTCTATAGCGGCAACAACTTCTTTAGGTAAGTTTGATGTTGTGCCCCAATTCTTTGATTCATGTGTTTGTTTTAATTGTTGTTTATATTCATCTGATACGTTCATTGTTGTTCCTTATAAACTAGCATCTTCCATGCCAGCGACTCTGAGTTTGACTACATTTGTAATTTGCCATTGCTTTTGATCAAGTGCCTTAAGAACACCTAACCATTTGTTACGCATAAGTGCAAATTCGTTAATAATCTTTTCATAGTCAACAACGTCTGCCTCGCCGTCAACATATTTTTCAACATCACGACTAGACAGAGCTCGTTGATAGTTTTCGAGATATTTTTTAAAATATGAGCTACGCAATCTACGTAGCTCAATATTTAAATAGTTTAGTATGGCTTCGATTTCTTGTAGTTGATTGAAACGATGTTCTACAATGCCTGGCATAGAAGCCGCACTTTTTTCAACATTACCTACAAGTTTACATTCTTGTCTAGCTTGTTGTAGCTCAGACTCGAAATGTGCAATAGCATCAGGTATCTTAGATACGTCACGCGATACTTCGCTATACCAACCCATTACTCATCCCATTCTTCAATAAAATCATCATCATCTTCACCAATATCAAGATAATATCTAATAGCGTCATCTAGATAATCACAATTACCTATACACTCTCTTAGCATCATATCTTCTGCTCCATAATCTGCCATAAGATCAACATACTTTTCGGCGGCAATTTCAATTTGCTTTTTATCAGCATGTTCTTTAAAAAGTAGCCAAGTGTCAACGATTTGTGATGCATTGTCCATATATTTTATTCCTCTGTAATAGTAACGGTTTCGTCGTCGGTATTTACCTCTGAGTCTTCAGTTTCTATAACAGAGTTTTTTTCTTTTTCAGCGAAGTCAGCCATAACTTTATCAAGAACATCCCCGCCTGCTTCCCAGACTTTACGATATTCTTTGATTTCTTCACCGTCACTAGAAATATACTTTAGACGATTTCCATCTTTGTTGAGTATGCCTTTCTTTTCAAACAAGTCAACAAGACCGCTATAAGGATTCATTCCTGTTTCGTAAGGAATCTTAACTTGTACGCCTTCAAAAGGTTTTGCGTAACGTGTTTTCATTACTTTACAACCTGCTCTAATACCACGTACATCTGTAACTTTGTTACCATCTTCATCTTCTTTTAGTTTCAACTTCTTCATTGCAACTACAATAGATGATGCATAGATAAAGCCTTGTCCGCCTGATATCTTATCATCTGGATCAAACATATCTTGTGATGCATATGTGTGGTTAGTACATACAAGTCCTACGTTATGCGAACCAATCATGTTAACTGTGTTACGAACAAGTGCAGTCAATGCCTTAGGCTTACGACCCATATCACCTTTCATATCACCTTTGTTAAATTGATCAACATCTGTAGGTGTTAATAACATACCTAAACTATCAATAACAAACAGTACCTTAGGACGTTCATCTTCGGCCATTGCTTTGTAGTCTGCCATAAAAGTTGAAATAGTTTTTGCTACATCATCAATCATTGACATGTTTAGTTTAAGAAGTTTTTCTGCTGATGTGTCTACGTCTAATGCTTGTAGCCACGATTCATCAAGTGCGTTCTCTGAGTCAATAAGAACTACAAAGATGCCTTGATCTTGTGCATGTTTTACAATGTTACCTGCACAAATATAACTTTTACCTGCACCAGATTCACCCGCAAATACTGTTACTTTGCCAAGTGGAACACCTTTATGAAAGTCTCCTGATACAAGATAGTTGAGTGCATAGTTACCTGTTGAAATCCAATCAGTAGGATCGTTAAACCCCGCACTCATACCTGTAATGGATTTTGTTAGTTGTGTCCGAAACTTAGTCGGATCAAATGCCTTTGTTGCCATGATATCTCCTATTAAGCCTTATGTGGGGGATTTCTCCCCCACAGTATATATTATTGTGATTGTCTTGCACGGATCATTGCGAGAATGTCTTGTGCATTCCCTCCATCGCTTGCAGGAGCCGCTTCAGCCGCTGGTGCTGGAGTTGCTTCTGGTGCTGGAGTTGCTTCTGCTACTGGAGCAGGTGCCGCTTCTGGTGCTGGAGTTGGTGCTGGAGTAGTTGCCGCAGGAGTCGTGTTAGGATCACCTGTACGCTGTGCTACACCCGCTGGACGAAAGTATTGTCCCCAACGGTCCATGTCAAATGCTTCACCGTCTACTGAAGCTTCAAACATTTCTTGCATTACTTTAACTTCTACTTCACCTGGTTTTTTAGGTAAGAAGTCGTTTAAATTATACAAGCCATGTGTATTAACAGCCTGCATTTCAGCATCGTTAAGTGGACGCTCTCTACGAGCCCAGTTTGATGTTGAGTAGTCTGCATAACCACCTTTGCTTGTTTTTGCAAGACGGAAGTCTACACCAGCAGTATAATCTGTTGGCAGTTCTTCCATATCTGGATCCATTAGTGCCGCTTTAATGATTTGGAAAATCTGCGGACCAATAATAAATCTTCGAATTGGATTCTCTGGAGTTTTATCATCTGAAAGTGGATTATCAGTTACAAAGCCTTGGAAAATATATGAACGCTTTTTCCAATACTTACGACCCATGTCTTCTAGACTTGGATCTTTGAACCATCCACGTACTTCGTTTAGGATGTTACAAGTTTCACCATACATTTCCATACATGGAATCTGTACTTGCGTTGGACGAGAGCTTGTATCTCCCTTAATTCCTGCGAACGGAAGTTTGATCATCAAACGTTCTGTCCAAAAGAATGTATTGTCCTTGTTGCCATCTGGTAAGAAGCGAAGCGTTGCTGTTTCGCCTTCTTTCATATTCCAAAATGGGTAAATTGCGTTATCGCCGCCGCCTGAAGAATTACCGCTTGTGCGTGATTCTTGTTCTTTTAGTTTAGCTCTAATATCTGCTAATGATGCCATAGTTTTGCCTCCTATAAATGTTGCCTATGTGCTTTGTGCCTAATTGTATATAGCACAGTTATGTACTATACACTAGTTTTAAATAAAAGTCAAGTGTTTTTTTGACTTTTTTTTATCAAAGACCTGCTAGGTCTCTAATTCTTTCTAATTCTTCTGTCTCTTTTGCCTTAGAATCGTCGCTGTTCATGCTATTGTCGATAATTGCTTGGATTTCTTGTGGTGGCATGTTGAGCATTCTGCTTGCCGCATCAATAAACTCATCGTCGTCCATATTTCTTTGTACAGCTGAAGCGTGTAATGTTGTAACTAGAGCTTCTTCACCACCCACAGCCTGTTTTAGTTTAGCCATGTTTACTGAATCACTAGCACCTTCATCCATAACAGCATTTGCTAATAAATTAATATCATCAGTATTTTGATTGTATGCTTCAAATGTTTTGTATATACTCTCAATAAACTTAGATGCTGGCTTAACATATTCGTCGCCATAATCTTTCTCAACCATTGTTAGTACTGCTGTTTCGCCTTTTGGAAACTGCCCAGTTTCTCTATCAAAATATGATAGAATGAACTCGCCTAATGGTGTCTTTTCGTCCTTTTCCAACTTAATCTTTTCGCCGTCTGGACCGTCGATTTCGTCGCCTTTTTTCTTGCCATCTTTTTTGGCTTGACGCACAGCGTTAGCATATGCATTGCCTTCATCAGTATTTGCTTTTACTTTTGGATTTTTAGCAAAAATAACAGTTGCTTCATCATCTATATCAAAATGCATAAATTCTGGGTCTTGCATACCTTGTTCTGAGAAGTCGATACTTCCTTCTGGTATGCCCATTGCTTTAGCAATTTGATCTGGAATGGAACTATCTGTATACATTTCCCATGTGCCTGCATCATGAAACACTTCTAAATTAGAATAAAAATTGCCGTCTTCGTCTTCGTTTGTAATTCCTAGTTGAATTCTATCTATATTAATTTTTTCTGGTACAGAATTTTCTTTATCCCAAATACTGTCACCTGCTGGCTCTACAACAAGCCCAGGAGTCATAAGTGTATATGTTCCCGACTTTGGTAAGTTTGCATTATCTGCTTCTTTAACTTTAACACAGTTATCAACACGCTTGCCGCCCTTCATCTTAGTACCTTGACGTCTGTAGCCTTTCCAGCACACTTTGCCGTCTACGCCTTTTTGCTTTTCAGACTCTACAGCAACTTTCCAACTTGGGTTACCACATTCTTCACAAACGTGATCGCCGAACTGGCCCATCATTTGTTCAAACGCTAGATCAATATCATCAAGATCTACGCTTTCTTTAGTTTTTTCTAATTCAGCTTTTCTACGTGCAAGTTCTTTTTTAAGTTCAGGATCTTTAGAAGTGTTTGGGTCCATCTGAATATCTTGTAGAGCTTTTTTCTTAGCGTTATAATCCTCTTCGTCTTCGCCTAATAAATCTTCTGGTGTTAATTCTTTCACTGCATTTGCCTCGCTTACAAGTTTATATATGTAAGGGAACACTCCCTTTAGTTCTTCATTGAACTGCTTAATAGTTAGCTGATCAATCCAGTCAGACTGTACATCTTCTGGAACATCTTTTGTTGTCGCTGGAGTAAAATTCTCAACAAAAGATTTGTAGTAATTTTCTTTCTGTAGTTTTGCTACAGTTTCCTTAACAGTGTCTATTCTATCATTTACTACATCTAGATAACCACCTAAGCCTTCAGCCATTACATTTGAGCGATTCATGTATGTTTTGAACTTACGTAGTTTTGCTAATTCTTCACTTAGAGATACAATGTGTTTTCCGACATCATCATAAAGATTGCCACCTTCACTAACATGATTAGCGGCCGCCCTAGCACCATTCATGTGCTTGAATGGATATTTAAATTTTTCGCCGTTTCCACTTTCAATATAGATTGCATGTATTTTACTATTTCTATTGCCTGTTTCACCAATAGGTTGGCTATGCTTTACAATTATTCTAGCATTTCCTATATTTTGGTAACTAGTTTGGCTAGTACCATACATTTTAGATTCGCTCATTTGTTTATCTCCGGACTTTTCTTGTGATAGATATGCAAAGTCTCTTTTATCTAAATTTGATTTTGTTATATCTCTAGTATCAAACGTTAACATTCTCTTTCTTGCAAACTGTCTAAGTTCTTTTAAGAAATCAAACCACCCTTTTCTCTGCGTTGTTTCACTTTGGTCAAAAAGAGTATTATTATATAGCATTGTTAAAGATTCGCCATCTAAAGTAACATTAACTTTTCTATTAGGTGCAACTTCAAACTCGAAAAAACGAGCAGTTTTTGGATCATTTACTATTGTGCTGTCAGAATCTCCTAGGGTGATCTTTGGATATCTACCCCTAATCTTATTGAAAAGTTCATCTGCTATAATTTCTAACTTCTTCATATTAGTATTTATCAATAACCACTTATAAAAATAGGCATTGGCGGTTCGTACTCGTCCTCCATTTCTGCTTGGGTGAACGTATTGTATATACGTGGATCCCAATCTTTGAGTACTGCCATCATTCTAATAGCCAACAAAGTTGCACTTATAAGATCATCTGTTTGTCCTGTTTTAGCTTGATAGCTACTACCTGTGGCAACAAATCCTTTAAGTTCGCCTATTAATACTTTACTATTAATTATCATTTTATCATTTTCGATCATAGTTTTTAATCTACTACATGCTGTGATTTTGGTGCTGTGTGTGGTGTTGAATCCTTTGCGAAACTTTCTTACATGTCCTTTTCGTATAGGTTCACTTACAAATAATCCTGGTATATTTTCTTCTCCAAAATCCTGTATTACTAATAAACATGCTTCGCCGATACCATTATTTTCTACACTCCAATATATGTTATTGCTTGCTTTGGTTTCTGTCTGTATGTAATTACATATGTCTGTAAGAATACGTATTTGAGCAGGAATTGCTGTATTGTTATGTCTCCATTCTGCTACTTGTGTATAACTAGGTAGCTCGAAAACTTGAATTGCGGCATAGTCGCCTCCTGTACCCATACTAGGATCTAGCGCAACTGCATATGTATATTCGGCAGAAGGCTTTTTGTACCAGCGTGTCTGACCCATGTTAATAGTAGGTTCAGAACCTTCCATAGATGCAAGTTTGATTGCATTAATTAACGTTTCGTCAAAGACTAAAAATTCGCAACCGTATTCACGTCTAAATCTTTCTTCTCCAATACGTCCAACTTCAGCTTCTTTCCATGCTTCGTCGCGGTCTGGGTGTTCGTCCCAACTACAAGTAAAACTGTGAAATCCATTTATACCTACTTCTTGTTCGTTACCGTGTGCGTCAAATTTATCCTCTGCTTGTTTCCAAATAGTAGCAAATGTATCTTCGTCTGAGTTAGGTGTGCTAGTAAGAATAGCACGACCACCTGTTGCTAGTGTAGGTGATATTGAAGTCCAAAATTCATCTGCAATATTAGGTTGGACAAATGCAAACTCGTCACAGTATAGTAATGATATAGACATACCACGTCCTGTATTGCCTGTTGTGGTTGCACTAACAATACGTGATCCGTTTTCAAATTCCATTGAACCTTTGTTATAGTTTACAACTCCAGCACGTATATGATCTGGGCACAGTTCGTAACCATATCTTATTCGTTGCATAATTTCTTGTGCACCTGTATACTTGTGTGCGGCAATAAGGATAGTTTGGTCTGGAACAAACATAGCATACCACAATAAGTAAATTGCGGCACATGTTGTTTTACCTGTTTGTCTAGGTAACATGTTTATGTTAAATCGATGATTGTGATAACTCTCAAGCAGTCTTGTTTGATATTCAAATGGATCAAACAACAGTTTACCTTTTACAGGATGCTGTATATATGCAAAATGCTTTGCAAAATACAAATAACCTGTATCTGGATCCATACAGTTTTTCAAATCTAAAATTTGTTCTTCTGTAAAGGTTTCTCGTTGATTTGCTTTTTTGGTTAATACACCATCTAAAGATTTTGACATATTATTCTAAATCGAAAAAGAATGCAATAGTTTTACGTTTGTCAAACGTAAAGTCGTTACTAGGACTATGTAGCATTTGACCACTGTAACATATCATTCTATTTGGACATGCTCCTACTTCTATATCTGGTTGACTTTCAAATTGTGTTCTATAAAATGCTGTACCACCTGTAGAAGTTTGATCAAAGTATATAACGCCTGCACAATCTGTTGCATCAGTGTGTGGTGGATGATACCTTGTATTCTTTTTTGATTTTAAAACTTCTTCAGTTAAACTATATCTTGCTATTGCATGGAAATTTTTTAAAGGAATACCTACAATGTTTCCTACTGTTGTTTCTAACAACTTATTGGTTTCTTCATCGAACTCATGTATGTGTTTTGTTTCGTAACACGGAAATGCTTGTAAGCGATTACCATAATAAACACCGTAAGGTTGATACAATGCATCATAGTCATATGTATCTATTTTTTCTGAAAGGTCAGCAAATTGATCAGGTTGTAAAAAACAATGATTAATATAGATGCCGCCACTTTTTATCATATCTACAATTTGTGTCATGCTAATATTTATTGAAAAAAATAGCGCCTTGCGGCGCTATTGAATTTAGTATTAGTTTAGTAGATTATTTCTTTTTTGATTCTTTATCTTTGACTGCCTTTTTCATTGGCTCTTTTTTATTGCCATCGCCGTCTATATCAATATAGTCTGGTTTTGCTTTTTTCTCGCTTAGGGCCGCCCATAAATTTGCCTTAATATCTTCTAGTGCTGGATCTTTAACTCGTAATGCCTTACGTGGTTTTTCACGGTTAAGTCCACCAGCTAAATCTTTTGTCATATACTTTGTATCTTTGTATTCTTCGTCTGGTGCGTTGTCCCATTCTGCTTCATCAACATCTTCTCCACAACCGCCCATTTTTGGTTCCATGTCCATGTCTGGTTTAGGACCATCTACAATGTCTCTAAATTTTTCAATATCCATACGCATTGGACCTGCATCCATACTTGCTTCTGGCTTATCACCTAGATTAGCATTTTTTACAATGTCCATTAAATCTTGTACATGTTCTTTTCCCGATGCGTTTAAACTTACGTTCATGCTTACTGGATTACCTTTATCTACTGGAGCAGACATCGGTGCCGGTGGCATCATGCCGCCTTCGCTTTGAAGTGCTTCCATTTTAGATAATAAATCTTTCATTTCCATAATTAACTCCCTATAGCACTCTTGTTGTTGCCATCTTCGGTTATGTCAGCTTGTTCGCCTTTTGGCGCACCGTCAACTGGGTCAACATCACGCTCGTTACGAGCTTTTTCTAACTCAGCTAATAATGACATTACTCTGTTACCACCAACATGATCCTGTGCTTTGGGATCAGCTGATTCTAATTCTACAGTTTCAAGTTTATTTTGATAAACCTCTTTGTTTGTGTCTGCATCTTGATATACTTCTTGCATATCATTTACATTTCTTACCATAACATTACTGTCTACAATATCACAGCAATGTCCAATATAATCTTTTAAAACTTGTACTGTTGTAGGGTATTGTAATTCTGCTTCGTAGTATGTTACTTGTTCATTTCTTAAATTAGGAAAATCTAATGGACGTTCTTGTATAGGTGTCTTTTTACCTGTAGACAAACTCTTTAATCCATACTTCTGTAGTGCAGACTCCATTTTGTCTGCAAAATCTTCAGGCAATTCACCAGCTACACCAATTTTAAATTCGTATATTTTTTTACTTTGTTGTATAAATTGTTCTAGTAACATCTTTTATTCCTTGTACTATGTTATTTATCTTTATCAAGGCCTTTTAGACGCTCTAAGAGGCTATTGCGATCAGTGACTACATACCCTTCGCCGTTTACTAAGCCACCGTTATCTGCATCATCTTTATCTAGTTTTTGTTTTTTTAGTTGAAGATCAATCATTTTAAGTTTCTTATCCATCTTTGCGACTTTAGCATCAAGACTAGTTTTTAACATAGATCCTGCAACTTCAAACACCCGGCCACTGTAACGACTTTCTACATTCATACCCAAATCCATTAGATCTTCGTATGCTTCCATAGCTTTTTGAGCTACTTCGTTAAGCTCTTTGTCAGCCATTTCTCCCAAACCTTTAACAGCAGGTAGAGCGGCCGCAATTTTATCAAATTCTGCTATATCACGAAATGTTTCTTCTTGCTCAGCAACTATTTCAGTTTTGGCCTTATTTTCTTCTTTGGCTTTTTTAAGTATTTCTTTGCTGTCTGGCAAATCTAATAATTCTTCAAGTTTTTTAGTCATTATATGCTCACTTAATTATAATAATATTTATCCAAAATCGTACCCAAAAACTTCACTATCAGTTTTATACTTTTTAGTTACTATATCTATAGTCTCTTGATCTGTATAATATTCTTTCCAATGTTTTTTCCTAGGAGTAACATTTATTTTAGGTAACGGTTCGTAACAATTAAGTTTATGTTGTATAAATTTAAAATCCCTATCTAATGTTTCTAATCTCATTATGTATTGACAGTCTTTTAACCAATGATATTGTTCACGTACATTTGTTTTGCTAACCCAACCTTTGAATCCTAAGTCATGTAATTCTCTAAGTCTTTTATGATTTCCTTCCCAGTCCCACTTGTGTCCTTTTTTGCCAACTTTGTCTGGATAGTTTTTCATATTTTGTATGTATAATTCACATAACCAAATTTTAAAAGTATACCAACTAACGGCAAAACTATAGGGATTCCTCACAACTCCAAATATCAAACCTAAGTCACGATGGTTTATAGGTCCAAGTGCATGTCCGCCTTCAATGACACCTGAAACTGTAGCATGTTGTTTTCTTTTTGTAACTGCCGCGCTGGGAATATTATTTAAAAGCCAAGCACTTATACTATTGCCACCGTTTTTTGGACTGTGGATAAATGTGCATCTAAATGGTGAATCTACTATAATAGCCATTACTTGCGTTTTCCCTGATGAAATATATCTTTCTCAGTAACGATTCTAAAAAATATGCCTTTGCCCTTACACCATGCTCTAGCCGCTTCCCATTTGGCTTGATTCATTACATAATGTGCTTGATTAGCTCTACTATTACCTAGGCTTTCTCTTGTGGCTTGATTGTCTGGTTTTACTTCAACTATTTCAACTTTAGTTTTGCCTTTTGCATCTGTGTATTGGATAAAAAAATCCGGAACATAAATTGTGTGCTTGCCTGTAAGTGGATTGCGATAAGGTATACGCACTGCTTCGCTTGCCCATCTTGCTATACTTGGACTTTCGTCACAAAATTTCATAAAGGCAAACTCCCAGCTACTTCTATATGTTGGCGTTTTTGTGCCTACATATTTTTCTGGGTATTTAGGTGTAAATTTTCCGTTAGCAAATCTACCCATTAGTAAATTATATTTCTTGCTTCTGTCCGATCAGCAACTTCTTGTATTTTATAACCTATTGTACTAATCTTTTCTCTGTTATAATTCATAATTTCAGTTACAACATTACTGATTTGAATATCGTTTAAACCTTTTAGTGTATCAAGTAGTTCAAAAACTTTAACACCATCCAATTTTGCTTGTTGCATTATAACTGTACTAATGCTTTGCGCGGCTGATTTTTCAAATCCTCTGTTTGTAAAAAAACCTAAAACTGCATCAACTTCGTTTGCAGGAAAAGACAACGGCGCAGTAAAATATTGATCAAAAAACATTTTAGTTTCATCTGCACTATCTGTAGATCTTTTTGGTGGTAAATTTAAACTTAATTTTTCTGTCATAGTTTTATACTCTTGAATTTCTTAATGCATTAAGTGCTGTGTCTACTGCTTCCTGTTGTCCTGAATCAGATAACGAATCATATGCACTGCTTATATCATCTGGAGTAGGCGAGCCGCCGTTTGCTAAATGGTCTTTCATAAACGTAGTAGCTTTAGCCAATGCACTCGAATTAGCATTATTACTTGTTACACTGTTAGTTATGTCTGATAAACTTTTGCCAGATAAAAGTCCGATACCGCCTACAATGGCTCCTGCTGTTGCAATATCTTTTAGACTTCCTAACCCATTTCCTTTTGTGAATACACTATTAGCAACACCGCTTACATTTATACCCCCAACGCTACCTATAGCATCTTTGAGAATACCAAATCCTTCTTGTCTTAGTCCTTCGCTACTAATACCTCTTGCGTTAGTTATTACGTTGTTTGCTCTTAATACCGTTCCTAATAAATTACCAGGTGTTTTAAATGCGTTTCCTGATACAATATCATTAAGAACATCTGCTCCTCCACCTAATACACCTCCAGTACCTAACAGGCTTGTAGAGCCACCGCCAGCAAGTGAATTTGGACTAGGTGTTGTATCATAATGTTCTTCTCCAAAACCTCTCGGAGCACTACCTTCTGATACTGGGCCTCTTGTATAGAATACTGCTTCGTAATCTACAGACATCATGCTCTGTACAAAATCACTTACAGTTTGGTCCATACTATCGTGTTGCCACTTACTAATAATTGGATTTATTAAAGTAAATGCTGTATAACGTTTTCTTGATAATTGATAAATTATGATACTTCTAAAAAACGGTTCAAAACTATCATTATCAAATCCATATCTAAATTGGTTATACTGTTCTCCGCCAAAAGCATTTCCACGATTATAGGGGCTTGTAGTCTCAGACGCTTGCTTGTATCCTCTTACGTTTCCTAACGGATTTCCTGCACTGTCAACTTCTGCATAATTTCCGTCTCTGTAATAGTATCTATAATATGCTTCCCACATTGCAGTAGTAACACCAAAATTGTCATCGTGAAATGTTATCATTACAGGATCGTAATCTAAACGTTTTTGAACAACTTTCTTTTTGTTATACTGGTGTTTAGTATCAACTTCAACACTAAATTTAGGAAGGTCAACTGCTTTTACAAGCATGTTTAATTCATTCTGATGTTTCTCAGTTAACTGAGGAATAACAGCACTTGCTCTTGGATTTATGTTAAATGTAACATGATAAAGAAATTTTTGTTTAGGAGCAAGCCTAAAACTATCGCCAACATACAATCTACTTGCATGTTGAAAATCTGCTAGGTTACCTTTAGGATTACTAGCACCTGAAATTACATTATCTAAAAAGGATCTATTACTTGCCATACTAATATTTATCCTTTGATATTATGTATGCAGATAATAAAAAAGGGAGCCGAAGCTCCCTTTTAATTTGTTAAAACACTCTCTAAGTCTTATTGACCACCAGCACCTGTTGCTAGAGTATTAACCGTACGTCCGATTGCTGTACCAATTCCAGTACCTTGCGGTGTTTGAATTGCGTTATCATAACGTATGTTTAATGTTACAGTTACAGGCTCTGAAGTTGAATATGCTAATGAATTATAGTTAGCACTTTCAATAAAGCAACCATACAGTTCGAATGTTTCTAAAACTGTTACTGCATTTGCGCCGTTGCCGCCATCAGTGATTTCAATTCTTGTTACGAATTTATAATCTGTTCCTGATGCCGCACTAGACTGTTCGAAGAAATCGAATTGTTTCTGTAGCTGTTCGCCAACTAGTTTTTGTACGTTATTACTTACATCATCACGTAGTGTTAATGTAATTGCTTCCCAAGTATGTTTACCTGCATAGTAAACTTTTGAGTTGTACACGTCTAGTGTCATGTTTTCAAATGACAAGTTAGGTCTAGTTACATCTTGTACTTGCTTCGTTAGTTCTGTTGTCGGTGTTGAAACTCCAAATCCTTCTAGAAATACTCTAAAACGATATTGTAGTTTCGGCATCAACAAGCCTTGGTTGGATGCAGAAGCGTTGCTATCCAAAGGCACAGTTAATTTTGAGAGTGTTGAAATTGCCATGTTATATGCTCCTGTTATATATATTTATCAACTTATAGGCCTGCTATTTCACCGGTATTTTTCAAGCGTAGCGGTATGTAGATAAACTCAACTGCTTTCACAGGTTCAATAGCTATGTCTACATGCAACTCATTACGATCAATTCTATTCGGTGTGTTGTTTGATTCATCACACACAACTAGGAAGTCATAAAGTGCTCGTTGTCCGACTAATTCTAATAGTAGTGCATCCACTTGCTGTTTCATCTCATCACGTGTGATCTTGTCATTTGGTTCAAAGATAAACGGTTTAGCAAGTTTGTTTAACTGTGAACGTAAGTAAATTACAAGTCTTGCAACATTGATTCTATCCAATGCACTTGCATTTCTTGCTCTTGTCTTTTGTCCAAAGTTAACTAGGCCTGCACCTGTTAAGAATGTTATTGGGTTAATGTTTAGTGAATATAGTGTATCTCTTTGACCTTCGTTAAGTGCTACACTTACAAATTCACCTTCACCGTCAATGTATCCTGCCGCACTTGCGTTAGTAATACCACCACGTCTTGTACCTGCTGGTGCAAACCATGGATAGCTAACTTGATCGCTCAGTGCCATTGTTCTTAGTATACCGTGTGATGCTGGAACAACTACGTTATTACCTGCATTATCACTTGTAAACAAGCTAGGGTAGAACACACCTAAGTATTCATCTCTAGACACTAGTCCGTTGTCGTTATCTTCAACTGCTAGGTTAACATTGTTACCCCAATCATTAATTGATGTTGCGTCTGGTGTAAGTCTCATTGGACTGTCACCTACGATAAATGCTGTTAAACCTCTATCGTTGTTTAGACTAATCATTTCACCAATTAGTTCTGGATAGTTTGGAGTAGCCATTACGTTAAACAATCTTGACTCATCGTCTCTAATGTCTTGGTTGCTGTTTACTAGGCTTTGTAGAGCTTGTACAACAACTTTACGCTGTGCTTTACGTCCAAATGTACCTGAACCGTCTTCTTGGTTTCCTGACTCAGTTACCCAACGATGTGTGTAATATTGATCCATTGTCTCATCGTTAAAGCGTGTATTATCTAATGAAGTATTAATGTAGTTACGAACAAACTTCTTAACATTAAATCCAGAACGTCTTAGATTCCATAACAACATACCTTTTGGATATAGTGCTGGATCTGGAGC
>Ga0213859_10000654_pt1 | contig 15751 bp, 9 predicted proteins | sample PICome_2_FD_160133 | JGI IMG/M metagenome (GOLD analysis project Ga0213859, IMG submission 160133) | Coastal seawater microbial communities near Pivers Island, North Carolina, United States - PICO304 | ecosystem: Environmental > Aquatic > Marine > Coastal | place: USA: North Carolina | collected... | reverse complement strand
CGTTATCGCCAATGCAGAAAAATGTGGCTTTTGCCTTCGCGGCGGCCAATTCATCTAAGACCCATGGGGTAACTTCGGGTATTGGTCCATCGTCAAAGGTCAGGTAAACTGCCGGCTGCCCATGGTGGTCCCTTTGAGGTCCTTGCCACAGACGATGCTTGAACAGCCAAGGAATCCAAAACGGTACGGTAGGCAGACGCATAAGGTTTTAGGATGCGGGGTCAACCGACTCAACTTCAAGAGCCATGTCTTTGATCTCTGTTTGTAAGAATTCTTTTTCTAAGTCGACACCAACACGTTCAAAAAGTCCTTGGAATTGACCGACATCACTCATGAACTGCGCTCGGATGGTTTGATAGTACTCCGCATTGTCAAAGGCATTGACAAACAAGACCAAGCTTTCATATTGATTCATCTTACTGTAGATTTCTTCCAGATTGCTGATTTGACTGCTCACCTCAAGTGCGGCGTAATAGTTCAGGTATTCGCGATGAACTTCAGTGGTCTGCTCAAAGACCTTTCTCGCTTTTTCATCAGCCCCTATGGCGTAATAGTTCCAAACGAAGGGGTCTAAAAGTGAGTAGTATTCGAATAAATTCACAGGCATTTTTTCCATGCCGAGATCCAATATGGTTTCTGCTTTATCATATTGCTTGAGTCGTACCAATTCATCAGCCAGACGGGATAAGTTACTCCGATAGGTAATGCCATTTCTGCGTGTCTCTGTATCGTGATAAATTTCTGGGTTTCCACTACCGCCCCAATCCCAGGACATTACAATGTCATACATTTTATCGGCGTCTACCCGGCCCATTTCGTATGGGTTTCTGGGATTAACCGGTGTTTTTATGGGCACGAGCTTATAGACCATTCCATCGAGTTGTAGATAATCTTTCATCCAGAGGTAATCGTCATCCCCAAAGGCGCCACCGCTAAAATAAATGGGGCGTTCCCAATTATTGTTCGCAATGATGTCCAACATCAACAAACGATTTTTGTAAATGAAATCTCCTGAGAGTTCGATGTCGATGTATGGTACAATTAAGTCTTCATCTTTAGCTGGTACAATGCCGTTTTTCAAAACCGCCTCTTTGTCTACGGGAATTCGAATGACTTTAGACGGAAAAGCGTTGATGAACTGACCGCTGTTGAGTTCTACCTTAAAGCGCAAGTCTTCACTGGCGACAAAATTCATCCACGTTTTGATGTCGACGGTATCTCGAACGGTCTCTTGATAGGCGATCACGTCACGCACCCCATATCGATATTGTTCGTGTTTGAGTTGTGAGGGAATCGGCGCACTACTAAAAGCTTGTTTTTTCATGTCGTCAATGTACCAGTCGGTTTGAAAAAGACTGGTATTGATGATGCGCACGTCCTGTCGGTAGTGTTCCACGTTTTGTTGATACCACAGGGCAAAAGTGTCGTTATCTCCTATGGTAAAGAGCAGGGCATTTGGGTCACAAGAATCCAGATACATTTTACCCATGGCATTGGCCGTGTAGCGGCCAGAACGGTTGTGATCGTCCCAGTTTTGTGTGGCCAACAGCATTGGTCCAGCAAGCAGGGCGAGCCCTAAACCAATCGGGGCACTTAATTTTTTCAGAGATTTTTCTTGAAGCCAATCCACTAGGGCATATGCGCCGTATCCAATCCACATGGCAAAGACATAAAAAGACCCAACGATGGCGTAATCACGCTCACGCGGCTCATAAGGTCGTTCGTTCAAATAAACCTTAAGGGCCAATCCCGTAAATAAAAAGAAGACCATCAGTACCCAAAAGCCTTTTTTGTCCTTGCGATAGTGAAATGCCAGACCAAAGACCCCGAGAAGTAAAGGCAGAAAGTAGTAGGTATTTCTGGCTTTATTGTTCTTTAAATCAGAGGGCAAATTCGATTGATCTCCCAAACGCCACTGGTCGATGAAATTAATGCCGCTGAGCCAGTTTCCGTGCAAGGAATCCCCCTGGCCTTGAATGTCGTTTTGTCGCCCAGTGAAATTCCACATAAAATATCGCCAGTACATGTAGCCGAACTGGTGGACAAACATGAATTGAATGTTGTCCAAAAATCCTGGTTTTTCGATGTCCAGGAAAGGGCTGAATCGGTTGAGAAACTCATGGTATTCCTTAGTACTTACCAGTCCTTGACTGTGCGCCTCTTTGAATTTATTGACCTCTTCGATAAGGCGCTCTTCTCCTCGATAAGCACGCTTTACGGCAAATTCTAGACCTCCAGTGTATTGCATGTAGTTTGCGGCGTGTTCCGAACTCCACATTCTGGGCAGCAGAGCCTTGTGGGCATCATCTGTATTCTGTGAGGCGTTTTCCCATTCATTGACCACGATGTACTTGCCCTGAGCGGGATCTTTTTCGTATTTAGGTTTGTCGTCTTTGTAAGGGTTGTCCGGGTCTAGACCAGCGTAAATTTCTGTGAATTGTGGCCCGTAAAATAAATGGGTCTCGGGGTATTGTTCCCTATTGTAATAGGCCAATAGCTCTCGAGCATTGTTCGGATTGTTTTCATTAATCACCGTCCCGGCGTTTGCCCGAATGGGCAACATAAGCCAACTTGAGAATCCGATGAAAATAAATAGAACGCAGAGCAATACCGTATTGGCCCATACTTGACCTTTTGCCCGTGTGATCTTAAGTCCGTAATAGAATAAACCGATAAACAAAAGGGCGGAAAAAGCCGTACCCGAGTTGAATGGCAAGCGCAGGTTATTGACAAAAAATAATTCCATGGCGCTGAAGAACTTTAGAGTCCAAGGCAGAAGGAGCTTAAAGATGAAAAGCAAAACCGCCACCACAACAACGTTGGCGACAATGAAATTTTTTGGGGTAACCACAGGGGTTTTTTTGAAAAAGTACAAAAAGCCGATTGCTGGGATGGTCAAAAGACCCATGAAGTGAATGCCAAAAGACAACCCTACAATAAAGGCAATCAATACGAGCCAGCGATTTCCTCTGGGATGAAACATGTCGGCCTGCCAGCGCAATCCGCAGTAAAATAAAATCGACATGATGCAGGCCGCCGCGGCGTAAACTTCTGCCTCAACGGCAGAAAACCAAAAGCTGTCGGTAAAGGCAAACGCCAGTGCCCCGATGGCCGCACTGCCAATGATTTTAACTCCCCTTTCTGTGCTGATGGATTCTGAGTCGGTATTGAGTTGTCTGAGCAGTAAGCTCAACGACCAAAACAAAAACAGTATGGTAAACGCACTGGCAAAAACAGACATTAAATTAATGGTCAGCGCTACATTGGCCTGACCGATGGCAAAAATGGAAAAGAAGGCTCCCAGGATTTGATACAGCGGGGCTCCAGGAGGATGGCCGACCTCTAAATTACTCGCTGTAGTAATGTACTCACCCGCGTCCCAAAAACTCACGGTTGGCTCCACCGTGAGCCAGTAAGTGATGAGCGCTATGGCAAAAACACTCCAACCGATAATTTTATTCCATTTTTGAAAGTTAAAGGCGGGCATACACAGGCGTTTTATAGTTGTTGCGAATTTAGCAATATTTCGCGAAGAGTACGGTTTGTAAGGGGCCCTTTGGTCGTTAAAAATTTGAAAAATTTTATTTGTGCAACCCAAAGTTTGTTATAAATTTGCCGCCACATTACCCCATTGGCCTATGGTGTAACTGGCAACACGTCTGATTTTGGTTCAGAAGAGTCTAGGTTCGAGCCCTAGTAGGCCAACAAAACCCCAACTGTATTTCGTTGGGGTTTTTCGTTTTTAGCAGAGACATAATTATTTGGCGATACAAAAAATATACGGTATATTTGCCTCGCATTTATCGCAGTAACAATGAGAGGGGACGGAAGTCCCCTCTTTTTATAGACTAAATTTTGTGAAAGCACAAGTAGAGACCTTATTAAACGATGCCTTAGCTCAGCGCACGGATTTGTTTTTGATCCACTGGGACATTGGGGCTGATAATCACATTAAGATTGTCATCGATGGTGATCAGGGTGTGCGCGTTCAGGATTGTATTGAGGTTTCGCGTGCTGTGGAGCACAATCTAGATCGTGAATCTTGGGATTTCTCTATAGAAGTTTTGTCTGCGGGAGTGACTGAACCTTTGATTATGGCGCGTCAGTATAAAAAAAACATCGGCCGTTGGTTGAAGGTAAAGCTCGAAGGGCAAGAAGTCGAAGGAGAACTCATCGCTTTTGACGACAGCAAGCTGACTTTGAGCTACCAAGTAAGAGAAAAAAAGCCCGTAGGAAAGGGTTATGTCAAAGTTCAAAAAGAACAAGAAATTGCCGTGGACGCGGTCATCCGCGCCACAGTTAGGATTAAATTTTAATGAATTTATTATGGAGAATTTAGCGTTAATTGAATCGTTTTCAGAGTTTAAGGACGACAAACTTATTGATCGCGTTACGCTGATGGCTATTTTGGAAGACGTCTTTCGAAATGCCTTAAAAAAGAAGTACGGTAGTGATGAAAATTTTGACATCATCATTAACCCAGACAAGGGAGACATGGAAATTTGGCGCAATCGTGTGGTTGTGGCCGACGGAGAGGTCGAGGAGCCCAATGAAGAGATTTCACTGAGCGAAGCGCGTAAAATCGAGGAGGATTTTGAAATCGGTGAGGATGTTTCGGAAGAAGTCAAACTCATGGATTTGGGGCGTCGCTCTATTTTGGCCTTGCGTCAAAATCTGATCGCCAAAATTCACGAACACGACAATACCAACATTTACAAACAGTTCAAGGATCTAGAGGGTGAAATTTACACCGCTGAGGTACACCATATTCGGCATCGGGCTGTAATCTTGTTGGATGATGAAGGCCACGAAATTATTTTGCCAAAAGACAAGCAAATCCCGTCGGATTTCTTCCGTAAAGGGGATAATGTGCGCGGCATCATCGAGAGTGTGGAACTCAAAGGAAACAAGCCGGCCATTATTATGTCTCGTGCGAATCCTCTGTTCCTTGAAAAATTATTTGAACAAGAAATCCCAGAGGTTTTTGACGGTTTGATTACCGTGAAAAAAGTGGTGCGTATTCCAGGAGAAAAAGCCAAAGTAGCGGTGGATTCTTATGACGATCGTATTGACCCGGTAGGGGCCTGTGTGGGAATGAAGGGGTCCCGTATTCACGGTATTGTTCGTGAATTGGGTAATGAGAACATCGATGTCATCAATTTTACCAACAACACCAATTTATTCATTACTCGTGCACTCAGTCCTGCCAAAGTGACCTCATTGACCATTGACGATGAATTGAAGCGCGTTGAGGTTATTCTTAAGCCTGAAGAAGTTTCAAAGGCGATTGGACGTGGTGGACACAACATAAGACTTGCCGGACAACTCACGGGTTATGAAATTGATGTATTGCGCGAGGGGGCTGAGGAAGACGTTGAGCTGACTGAGTTCTCCGATGAAATCGAAACATGGATCATCAACGAGTTTAAGAAAATCGGTTTAGATACCGCAAAAAGCGTCTTGGAAAAAGACTTGTCATTTTTAGTAAACAGTACCGATTTAGAAGAGGAAACCATCATCGAGGTGGTCAATATATTGAAGGAAGAATTTGAAGAGTAGGCTAAAGATTGACTACTTTTACACGAGAAATCGAGAAAAATAAACAGGAAAAGCATTTATGGCTGAAGGAAAAACGATTCGAATCAATAAAGTATTAAGGGAATTCAACATTTCACTGGACCGTGCTGTGGAATTTTTGGGCGCCAAGGGCTATGTCGTTGAGGCACGTCCTACGACCAAAATTTCAGACGAGGAATATCAGATTTTCTTGGCTGAATTTCAGACCGATAAATCCAAAAAAGTCGAGGCCAAAGAGGTCGGTGAAGAGAAGCGCAAAGAAAAAGAAGAATTGCGTCAAGAGTTTGAAAAAGAACCTGAAGAGAAAGACGTTGCTCCTGCTGAGGTAGTAAAAGCTGAATCAAAACTCACCGGGCCTACGATGCTTGGAAAAATTGATCTCGAACCTAAAAAGAAGTCCGAGCCTGAGCCTGCAGCAGAGGAGACGTCCACTGCTTCAGCACAAGAAGGAAAACCTGAAGCGAAAGACCAAGCCACAAAGCCCTCAGAAACCGCTGATGATCAGGCAGAAACCTCACAGCCAGAAACTCCGGTAAAAACAGAGTACAAGAAACTTGATGGTCCCAATTTCACCGGCCAAAAAATTGATCTAACTCAGTTTAAAAAGCCCGAACGTAAGTCGGACGACGCTAAAAAAGAAACTCGTGAAAAACGAGGAAAACGCCGTCGAATCAGCAAGGAGGCCCCCGGAGCCAAAGGAGGTCAAAAAGGTCGTGGTCGTGCGCAGATTACGCGAGAAGAGCCGAGCGAAGAAGAAGTGCAAAGACAGGTTCGCGAAACCCTTGAAAAGCTTCAAGGCAAATCGTCAAAGGGTAAAGGGGCTAAATATCGAAGGGAAAAGCGCGATAGCCACCGTCAGAAAACTGAGGAAGAAATGGCGCAGTTGGAGGCCGAAAGTAAACTGCTCAAGGTCACCGAATTTGTTACTGTGAGTGAGTTGGCTACCATGATGAACATCCAAGTGACCCAGATCATCTCGGCCTGTATGTCCTTAGGAATGATGGTGACCATGAATCAGCGATTAGATGCTGAAACCCTTTCTATTGTGGCCGAAGAATTCGGTTTTGAGGTTGAATTTGTCACTGCAGACATCGAGGAGGCCATACAAGAGGAGACCGATGCACCCGAAGATTTAAAAGATCGCGCACCGATTGTTACGGTGATGGGGCACGTGGATCACGGGAAAACGTCTTTGCTGGATTACATTCGAGAGGAAAATGTCATTGCTGGTGAATCCGGAGGAATTACCCAGCATATTGGCGCCTATGGTGTGACCTTGCCTGAGGGTCAAAAAATAACTTTTCTCGACACCCCTGGTCACGAGGCCTTTACAGCGATGCGTGCTCGTGGTGCTCAAGTCACCGATTTGGTTATTATTGTGATTGCTGCCGATGACGACATTATGCCGCAGACAAAAGAAGCCATTTCGCACGCTCAAGCAGCCGGAGTGCCCATTGTTTTTGCCATAAATAAAATTGACCGTCCAAACGCCAACCCAGACAAGATCAAAGAGGGCCTTGCCAACATGAATTTACTGGTCGAAGATTGGGGAGGTAAAGTTCAATCACAAGACATCTCAGCCAAAACTGGGGAGGGCGTTACCGAGCTCTTAGAAAAAGTATTGCTCGAAGCCGAGTTGCTCGAGCTAAAAGCCAATCCTACCCGAATGGCCAACGGAACTGTCGTTGAGGCCTTTTTGGATAAGGGTCGTGGATATGTATCGACTATTCTGGTCCAGGGCGGGACACTCAAAGTGGGTGATTTTGTTTTGGCGGGACAGCACAGCGGTAAAGTCAAAGCCATGCACGATGAGCGTGGGCAAGTCATTAAGGAAGCAGGACCAGCAACACCGGTTTCTGTTTTGGGACTGGATGGAGCGCCACAAGCAGGGGACAAATTCAATGTTTTTGAAGACGAGCGAGAGGCCAAAGCCATTGCGACAAAAAGAACCCAATTGCAGCGCGAACAATCGGTCCGGACCCAGCGTCACATCACTTTGGACGAAATTGGACGCCGTATTGCCTTAGGAGACTTCAAAGAACTCAACATTATTCTAAAAGGTGATGTTGACGGTTCGGTCGAGGCCCTAACCGATTCATTCTTGAAACTGTCCACTGAAGAAATTCAAGTCAACATCATCCATAAAGGAGTGGGAGCCATTACTGAGAGCGATGTACTCTTGGCTTCGGCTTCAGATGCCATCATAATTGGCTTTAACGTGCGACCTATGGGCAACGCCAGACAACTGGCCGACAAAGAAGAAATCGATATCCGCAGTTATTCCATTATTTATGACGCCATCAATGACTTGAAGGACGCCATGGAGGGCATGTTGTCGCCTGAACTTCGTGAGGAGGTAACGGGAACTGCTGAAATCCGCGAGACCTTCAAAATATCCAAGGTGGGTACTGTGGCCGGATGTATGGTAATCAATGGTAAAATTTTCCGCAATTCGGGCGTACGACTTATCAGAGAGGGTGTCGTGGTTTACACTGGCGTGCTGGATTCCTTAAAACGATTTAAGGACGACGTCAAGGAAGTGTCCAAAGGTTATGACTGTGGAATGCAAATCAAAAACTACAACGACATCAACATCGGTGATGTGATTGAGGCCTTCCAGGAGGTTGAGGTCAAAAAGAAACTCAAATAAATTTAGGGTTTATCGGTAATCGCCGCGGTTCTGCCAGTCTTTAGCCATTTTTGTTTACGGATTCGGCCGGCTGTTCTGCATCGGATTCTTCTTCTTCTGTAGCCGTGCTCCGCTCTTTTCGAATCAACGAAGGCTTGAATAGAAATGCTGTTGGAAATTTCCGTTGAATGTCCTTTAAAGCGCGATCTGCGCTGAGTCGGGTGCTAAAATTACCCACCCAGACTTTATAGTTTGGGGTTTCGTAATGCACGATGACTGGCCATTGAGGGAAGAGTCCTTTAAATTGACTTACTAGCGTGCGGGCCTCTGTCAAGCTCCCTGAATAGATTTGGGCGGTGTAATTGTCTCCAAGCAAAAGATTTTTTTGCATGTGGACTTTGAGATTTAGCAGAGAATCAACGCGTGGATCACGCTGGATATTTTGGTCTTGTGCCTGACTGAAAAATGACCCAAAAAGACAAAATATCACTGGGGTGATTAGGGGGAAATTTTTAAGTGAAATTTGCATAATTCTTCCGCTTCAAGGACAAAGGTAAAATTAATATTCGGGGGGTTAATATTTTCTTTATTTAGAATTATTATAAATTACTTTTTAGCCCCTTTTCAGAATTTTCAAAATCGACTTTATAACGTACTTTTGCACAGTTATTTTTAGGTGTCAATTCGTGTGATTTTTACACAGATTTTCACAACTCGTTGCGCCTCAATTATATGGACCATAATTTAACCAATTCTATGGAACAGGTAGCTTACCGAAATGTAACGCTGAAGTCGTTGACCCTATTGTTCTTCGCAGTTCTGGCCTTCTCTTTCAGCCCAAAAGCAAATGCATCGATTGATTTTCCAGCGGCTCAGACCATTGATACGGTTGCTGGTGAGACATTGTTCAACGCGAACTGTGCGGCGTGTCACAAATTGTACAAAAAAGCCACGGGCCCTGCATTGTTTCAAGTCGGAGATAAGTACGATCGCGATTGGTTGTACGCTTGGATCAAAAACAGCCAGGATATGGTTAAGTCTGGAGACGCCAAAGCCAATGCCATTTACAACGAGTACAACGGTGCAGTCATGACCTCTTTTCCGCAATTGAGTAATGCGGACATTGACAACATCATCGCATACACCTACACCCCGAAAAAAGCACCTGCAGTTGCGGCCATTACCACTGCAACAACTCAAGCCAATTCTGGGGGCATATCAAACGACATAATTCTGGCCGTTTTGGCGTTAGTGTTCATGTTGTTGGTGATCATGTTGTTTTTGGTCAACAAAACCTTGCGTCGCATTGCCGAGGCTAACGGCGTTGTGTACGAAGAAAAACCCGAACGCACCCCGGTTTGGAAATTGTTCATCGAAAATCAATTTTTGGTTTTGGTTACGGCCATATTTTTCTTATTGGCCTCAGGATATTTCGCCTATGGTTACTTAATGCAAGTAGGCATTGATCAAGGTTATGAGCCAGTTCAGCCAATCCACTACTCTCACCGAATCCACGCAGGAGACAACCAAATAGACTGTAATTATTGTCACAGTTCAGCGCGTAAAAGTGCTCATTCTGGCATCCCTTCTCTTAACGTCTGTATGAATTGCCACAAAAATATTGGTGAAGTGGCCGAGGAGACCTTGGCCGAAGGAAAAAACGAGTACGGTGTGGATTACAATGCTGAAATCCAAAAATTATACGCTGCAGTGGGCTGGGATGAAGATTCACAGGCTTACACTGGAAAAACACAACCGGTTCAGTGGATTAGAATTCACAACCTGCCGGATTTTGCTTATTTCAATCACTCGCAACACGTAACGGTTGCAGGGGTAGAGTGTCAAACCTGTCATGGTCCTGTAGAGGAAATGGAAATTATGTATCAATACGCTCCTTTGACCATGGGATGGTGTATTAATTGTCACCGAGAGACGAACATTCAGGTCAAGGATAATGCTTACTACGAGCACATTCATGAAGAATTATCCAAGAAGTATGGTGTGGATAAATTGACGGCAGCTCAAATGGGCGGCCTAGAATGTGGTAAGTGTCACTATTAATTTTAGACAAGAATCAGAGCGCATATTATGGCATCAAATAAGAAATATTGGAAAAGTATCGAGGAGCTCAACCCGTCCAGTTCAGTGGTTGAAGGACTCAAGCAAAACGAATTTGCAGAACCGATTCCAACCGATCAGTTCCTAGGAGACAAAGAGACCCTTGAGCGTTCTTCGACAACCCGTCGAGATTTTCTCAAGTATGTTGGATTCTCTACGGCAGCGGCCTCCTTAGCCGCGTGCGAGGGTCCGGTCATCAAGTCCATTCCCTACGTTGTGGCCCCTGACGAAATCGTTCCAGGAGTATCCAATTACTACGCTACGACCATTTCTGATGGGTTTGATTTTGCCTCCGTGCTGGTAAAAACCCGAGAAGGTCGTCCGATTAAAATCGAGCGCAATGATTTGGGCAGTGATTTGGGTGGGGTAAACGCCCGTGTCCATGCTTCTGTATTGTCCATGTATGACAAAAATCGCCTTATGGGCCCCATGATCGATGGACAAGCCACGAGCTGGCTGGACTTAGGCAGCGCAGTAGATGCCGGTCTTTCTGCTTTGGCTGGTCAAGAGGTGATCCTGTTGACACAGAGTTTTGCCAGTCCGAGTACGGCTGCATTGATTCAATCATTCACAAAAAAATATCCAAACGTCAAGCACGTGACCTACGACATGATCTCTTCAAGTGAAGCGCTCGATGCGTTTCAAGAGACTTACGGTGTTCGTGCTTTGGCCGATTACGATTTTAGTCAAGCGAGAACCATCGTTTCTATTGGGGCAGACTTCCTTGGCGATTGGCAAGGAGGAGGTTTTGAAGGTGGTTACGCCCAGAGTCGTGTCCCGAAAGATGGACGCATGTCCCGACACATTCAATTTGAGGCCAACATGAGTTTGACAGGGGCCAACGCCGATAAGCGCGTGCCTGCCTCTCCAGCCCAACAGGCCGCCGCCTTAGCTTACATCACAGGAGCAAAGGCCCTGGCCGATGTGCCTGAGACAGTGCGCACAGCGGCTGAGCAAGCTAAAAAGCAACTCGAGAAAGCGGGAGATCGCGGTGTTCTGGTTTGCGGCTTGCCATGCCCGAAAGCACAGAAAAAAGTATTGGATTACAACACATCTATCGGATCGGTAGTGATGGATGTGACCCGTCCAATCATGAAGTTTTCAGGGTCCAGTACACAAGTGCAAAAGGTCATTGATGGCGTGAAAAACGGTAGCATTAAGGGATTGATTACCGCTGGAGTCAATCCACTTTACGCTTTCCCTGACGCTGATTTTGCTGCGGCTTATCAAGGGCTCGACTTCACTTTGGCCTTTGCCATGCGCGCTGATGAGACGGCTTCCAAAGCGAGGTTTGTGGCGGCAACACCGCATTATCTTGAATCGTGGGGCGATGCCGAGTTGAAAAAGGGTCATTTCTCTTTAATACAACCGACGATTCGTCCACTTTTTGACACCCGTCAATTCCAAGATTGTTTATTGGCTTGGACAGGGAGTTCAGCGTCCAGTTATCACGATTACATTAAGGGATATTGGCAGAGCAATGTGCTCGGTGGTGCTTCGTGGAGTAAAGCCTTACACGACGGGGTGTTTGCCAGTGATTTCAGCGCAGACTACGGGTCACTTCCAGAGACAGGGACCCCTGCAAGACATTTTGATACGGGTGATGCTATGGCCCTATGTTTGTATTCAAAAACTGGATTAGGAGATGGCCGTCAAGCCAACAATCCATGGCTACAAGAGCTTCCCGATCCGATTTCAAGAGCGACCTGGGACAACTACCTAACCGTTTCTGCAGCTGACGCAGCGGGCTTAGGATTGACCAATACCCATGTGGCGAATGGCGCATTAAACGGAGACTATGTTCGCGTAAGTGTTGGCGACACAGTTTTGGAGAAGGTGCCTGTCTTGATTCAACCTGGTCAAGCCGTGGGTACCGTAGGTTTGGCTTTGGGTTATGGTCAAAAGGCCTCGATTCAATCTGAAATGCAGACAGGGGTTAATGCTTATGCGCTTTATGATGAGTTCAGTAGCGTTCAGCCGGTTCGCATAGAAAAAATGGATGGCACTCATGAATTCGCGTGCATTCAGTTACACAATACCATGATGGGTCGCGACATTATTCGTGAGACCACTCTAGAAATATTTAACACTAAGGACAAAGACAGCTGGAATGCGGTACCGACTGTATCTAAAGATCACAAGGAAATTCCAGTGACCTCGCCTGAGGCCGATTTATGGGATTCTTTTGACCGTTCAATCGGGCATCATTTCAACTTGTCCATTGACCTCAATGCGTGTACAGGATGTGGAGCTTGTGTGATTGCTTGTCATGCAGAAAACAATGTTCCAGTAGTGGGCAAAAGCGAAATGCGTCGCAGTCGTGACATGCACTGGTTGCGCATCGATCGCTATTATTCTAGTGAAGAAAGCTTTGCTGCAGATGCTGATAAAAAAGACAACATCTCTGGGCTGGGCAGTTCACTGTCAGAATTTGCCGAAATGGAGCAAGCAGCAGATAATCCGCAAGTAGCCTTTCAGCCGGTTATGTGCCAGCACTGTAACCACGCGCCCTGTGAGACTGTATGTCCCGTGGCCGCGACTTCACACGGGCGTCAAGGTCAAAACCACATGGCGTATAACCGATGTGTAGGTACGCGTTATTGTGCCAACAACTGTCCGTATAAAGTACGTCGTTTTAACTGGTTCTTGTATGCGGAAAACGAGGAGTTCGATTACCACATGAACAATGATTTGGGTCGTATGGTATTGAATCCAGACGTTGTGGTTCGCTCTCGCGGGGTGATGGAGAAATGCTCTATGTGTATCCAAATGACTCAAAAAACCATTTTGGATGCCAAGCGCGATGGACGCCCCATTAAGGACGGGGAATTTAAAACTGCCTGTTCAGCGGCGTGTGAGACTGGCGCCATTCAGTTTGGTGACATTAACGACCAAGACAGCTTAGTGGCAGAACTTAAAGAAGACGATAGAATGTATCACTTACTGGAGGCCGTGGGCACAAAACCAAATGTGTTTTATCAGACCAAGGTGAGAAATACAAACGAAGCATAAATTAAAGAAATTCAATTATAGATATGGCGTCGCATTACGAAGCACCTATTAGAAGACCCCTAGTTACGGGAGACAAGACCTACCACGACGTGACTGTCGATGTAGCGGCTCCAGTAGAGGGCAAGGCCAATAAGTCTTGGTGGATAGTCTTTACCATCGCTCTTACCGCATTTTTATGGGGCCTAGGGTGTATCATTTACACCATTTCCACTGGAATTGGGGTATGGGGACTGAACAAGACGGTTAACTGGGCATGGGACATCACCAATTTCGTTTGGTGGGTCGGTATTGGACACGCAGGAACGCTGATTTCAGCAGTTCTTCTTTTGTTCCGTCAAAAGTGGCGTATGGCCATCAACCGCTCAGCAGAGGCCATGACGATTTTCTCGGTAATTCAAGCAGGATTATTCCCAATCATCCACATGGGACGTCCTTGGTTGGCCTATTGGGTACTGCCCATTCCAAATCAATTTGGTTCGTTATGGGTGAACTTTAATTCACCACTGTTGTGGGACGTGTTTGCGATTTCGACCTATCTGTCGGTCTCACTGGTGTTCTGGTGGACGGGCTTGTTGCCTGATTTTGCCATGATTCGCGATCGTGCCATCACACCATTTACCAAAAGAGTGTACAGCATTTTGTCTTTTGGATGGAGTGGACGCGCTAAGGATTGGCAGAGGTTTGAGGAAGTTTCTCTGGTTCTTGCTGGTTTGGCAACACCTCTTGTTCTCTCGGTACACACCATTGTATCTTTTGACTTTGCTACTTCGGTAATTCCCGGTTGGCACACCACGATTTTCCCACCCTACTTTGTGGCTGGTGCGATTTTCTCAGGGTTTGCTATGGTGAATACCCTACTCATTATAATGCGTAAAGTTTCCAATCTTGAAAACTACATTACCATACAGCACATTGAATTGATGAACATTGTGATCATGATCACGGGTTCTATTGTTGGGGTTGCCTACATTACTGAACTATTCATCGCCTGGTACTCTGGTGTTGAATACGAGCAATACGCGTTTTTGAATCGTGCCACTGGTCCTTATTGGTGGGCCTATTGGTCGATGATGACCTGTAATGTTTTTTCACCTCAATTTATGTGGTTCAAAAAATTACGGACCAGCATCATGTTCTCCTTCTTCATTTCGATCGTGGTAAACATCGGTATGTGGTTTGAGCGATTTGTGATTATTGTGACCTCATTGCACCGTGATTACTTGACCTCATCTTGGACCATGTTTTCACCCACATTTGTGGACATTGGCATTTTTATCGGAACAATTGGATTCTTCTTTGTACTGTTCTTGCTTTATTCAAGAACCTTCCCAGTGATTGCGCAGGCAGAGGTTAAATCAATTTTAAAGACTTCGGGAAGCACCTACAAGACGTTACGTCAAACCAAAGGAGACGACGCAAAACATTATGTGATGCCAAAGGCAAAAAAAGCTAAAGGCAAAAACTCTAAAAAAAGTTAATTATGGCTTCAAAAGTAATTCACGCGCTCTACAATGACGACGATATTCTAATGAACGCCGTCAAAACGGTTCGTGCAGAGCACTATCACATCGAGGAAGTTTACACGCCATTTCCGGTTCACGGGCTCGATAAGGCCATGGGACTTGAAGGAACGAGAATTGCCATTACTTCCTTTATGTATGGCGTGGTGGGATTGACCGTAGCCATACTGATGATGAATTTTATCATGATTGAGGATTGGCCCCAAGATATTGGTGGAAAGCCGAGCTTCAGTTATTTGGAAAACATGCCAGCATTTGTCCCCATCATGTTTGAAATGACCGTATTTTTTGCAGCGCATTTGATGGTGATTACCTTTTACATGCGGAGCAAACTTTGGCCCTTCAAAAAGGCTGAGAATCCTGACCCAAGAACTACAGACGATCACTTTTTAATGGCGATTGACGCAGGTCATGGCGATGTAAAGGCCATGATGAAGGTATTGGAAGCAACCGGTGCTGTAGAATTAAATATAGTTGAACAAGAGCAAGCCCATTAATATGAAGAATACCATACAATTCACTATAATGATAGTGGCGGCGATGACCATGAGCTCGTGCTTTGACTCGTCTAAACCAAATTATCAATACATGCCGAATATGTATGAGCCTGTTGGTTACGAAACCTATGGGGCATACGAGGTATTTCCTTCCGGTCAAGAGGCCATGTTGCCTGTTTCCGGAACTGTACCAAGAGGATGGGAGCCTTATGATTATCCAGACACCACCGAGGGTCTCAATGATGCTAAGGCTAATCTAAAAAATCCTTTAGCAGTCACTGAGCAGAGCCTGTCAAAAGGAAAAGAGCTGTATGACATTTACTGTGCAGTTTGTCACGGTGAAAAGGGCGATGGACAAGGAATTTTAATGAAGCGTAAAAAAATACTCGGTATTCCGA
>Ga0213859_10000653_pt1 | contig 15753 bp, 17 predicted proteins | sample PICome_2_FD_160133 | JGI IMG/M metagenome (GOLD analysis project Ga0213859, IMG submission 160133) | Coastal seawater microbial communities near Pivers Island, North Carolina, United States - PICO304 | ecosystem: Environmental > Aquatic > Marine > Coastal | place: USA: North Carolina... | reverse complement strand
TGATGTCATTTAGAATAGCAGGAGTTTGCAATCCAAATGATACCGCAGCACCACCACAGAAAGGTTCAACAACTCGGTCAAACTTTTGGGGAAGCATTTGTTTGATTAGTGGCAGTTCTTTACTCTTACCACCTTGATACTTGATGACAGGTTTCATAGGTACTCAGTCAAATGTTTGTAAGTTGATTATATCACAGACCTTTTTCTACTAGGATGGGAGAGACAACCTCACGGAGAAATTCAAAGTATTCTTCTTCAGTAAACTGTGCATCAATCTTGGAAAGCATCCACTTAACACCAAAGACTTGCACTCCTTTATTATTATACTTGGTCAGATCTTTTTGAGGGATCTCAGAAACTACAGGAACAAAATATGCACCAACGTCAGCATTTAAGGCATCTTTAACTTCAGTAATTTTTTGATTTGATGCTTTGATCTTCTCACTATCAAAGTTTAAGTTACACTTACTTTCCAGATAGTAAAGAACAGAGTCAAGATAGCACTTGAAACTATGATCAATTTGACGTTGCTTACCCTTTACTTCTACTAAATTATTTTCTTCAATCAAATTGTCACTTTTACTGTCACTGATAACAGTATTCCAAAACTGTTCAATACGCTCACCGAACGTAATCAGAATAGACTGAGAAGATTGACGTTCCAAACCCAGAGCATCAAGAGTATAACTCTCAGACTTTTTGGGTTGAATAGTAACAATCAACGGGAGAAGTGTGCGGGTTAGGTACTCGGTCATGCGTTTGATTGATTACTTTGTAATAATACACGGATCCACCACCCAAGTCAATGGATAGTGGACACCTTGTTCACTGTCACACTCTATTCTTCATTAGATTTCATAATCTGTTCCATTTGATCAAAAAATTCATCAGCATTTACCATATTGTCAATAGTTTGAATCATTTCTGCTAGTGCTTTATTAACGAATGGTTTTTCGTTTCTTGCAGAGAATGCAAGTGCTTCTCTTAAATGATGCTCTGCCGAATCTAAAGATTCTTTTACTTGATCAGATAATGCCATTAGTTTTTTCTCCTAATAAAATGTTTTTCGTCATCGTGTTCAAAATAATCCTCAACACATTCACTTTCAGATTGATAATGTCCCCAACCAGTAGCGATATATTTACTACAGGAATAAACAGGATTTCCTCTATGAGGATGTGTAAAGAATGCGGGCCAAATTACCATTGTCCCTACTTTTGGTTGTATTCTAACACCTTGCCATAAAAATTCAGTTTCACCTTCACCTTTTGGGATAGTATTTAGATATAAAATCCAAACTAAACAACGATCAACCACCTCTAAAGTATTAATTTCACAGTGCCAAGTGTGATAACCACCTCTTGGTGATGTTTTTTGAATTTTAAGATGATCTTGCCCAAAATGAATGTTATTGTTTTTAATAACCCAATATCTACTCATATAGAGGTTATAACATTTTTCTACACTCTCATTGATGAAATTAAAAAGTTTTGTATCACTGTCAGGATAAATGAAAAGTTGCTCATCATTTCTGTGAGACATTTCATCTCCCTCAACAGAAAAACTATTCGATGATTTTTCAAAATAATCGATAATTTCTTCACATTGAGTTTCAGTCAATACATTTTCGTAAACACCAATAAATGTATTGTCTTTCATGTCAAACAACCCAAGTAATAATTGAAAATCTAGTTCCGTTTGTTACTGGAAGAATTTCATGAGGGTACATAAAGTTAGATGGAAAAATAATTACATCACCAGCATCTAATTTGTAAACCTTTTCTCTATTAAAGAAAGCAAGTTCACCACCTTCATAGCAATCGTTTAATGCAAAAATTACAGTTAACGCTCTAGGACTTTCTTTGAAAGAATCACTATGTTCAATGTAAAAATCTCCAACTTCATACTTCAGTAATTCATATCCCGTATCTTCTTCAATCTCTAAATCAAATTCTTTATGAGTTTCTCTATACTTTTCAATAAGTTCAGCAACTCTTTCAAACAGATACTGATCTAGTTCTTCCCTTTCTTCTGTATTTTCTTCTTCTTTTACATTTTGGTCAGAAATACCAATAGATTGACATCTCCTTGCATCTGGATCATGTCCACTACCTGTAAGTGTTGATTGCCATAAATTAGTCTCTACATACTCATCCAAAACAGCATTACAAAATTCTGGATCGATAAAATCTTTGAAATGTAATATAAAATCATCTAACTTTTTTTGAGATAATTTACTATCATTACTTTTTACAGATTTATATGTTTTTGAACTAGTTTGTTTAACTAGATTTTCTTTATATTTTTTATTAACAATTATCGCATCATCAAAATCAATGTATTCTGTTTCATTAGATTTAATCAAATCAAAATCATCAGATTCTGTATTTTGTTTTTCTTCATAACTTCTGTTTGGTGTAATAACTCTTCCCATTTTTTGATACTCCTCTTTTAGAAAATCATTTGATTCATTGATACTATCAACATTTTTATCAAAATAAACACCACTATAACATCCACGACTTCTCACGTAATGCAAAAAGAATTGTGTATAATTAGTTCCCTCAAATTTATCTCTCCAGTGTGGAGCAATACATCCTAAGTATACCATAGCATCACCAGGATTCAAATTAACACATCTATTTTCACCCTGAGGATTTTTAATCCAAATTGCCCATGGTTTATCACCACCAAGATGTAAAGTTAATGATATTTCACATGATGGACGATCAGTATGTTTTGTGAGAACACTTCCATCACGATAAATTCTTGAATAAACATATGTTGGTAATACAGTTTCACCAACTATCTCAGATACATGAGAAGTTTTATTTGCTAAAAGTTCTAAAGCAGGAAGATAATTATATACTGCCGAAGAATTGGGTGCTTGAGGGTCACCCGAAAACTCAAAAACTTTATCTGTTAATTCAAATTCTTTTTTGAGATTTTCTGCTTCTTTCTCATGAATAAAATTAGGAACAATTAAATAATTGTTCCTCAATAAATCACTGTTCATTCCTTTCCATTGCTTCCTTTAACTTGTTAAACCAAGCAGTTGCTTTTTCTATGGGAAAACTATTTGTTTCTCTATGTTCATCTGTAAGAGATTTATAGAAATCTTCTGGATCAATTTCATCAAGAATAGAAGATACATCATTTATTTCATTAGACCTATCTTTTTCATTTAATGTGTTTATCTGGTTTTCAATATCATCGTATGTTTCTTGACGTTTATGAACAAAATTGTCAAATTTAGATATCTGCTGATCAAGATAGTTTTGTTCTAATATAGCTGCCTCTATTTTATTAGAAGATAACAAAGACTGTTGCTCTTCAAGATCTAATCTTTCTTCAAGTTGATGTTCTTTTTGTAATGCAACATCCAAAAGCATTCTTTCTCTTTCTTTATCAATTTCTTGATGTGCTATGCTATTCCTCTCAATTTCTAATTTCCTATCCCTCAGAATACGAAGTCTTTGTTGCTCAAGTTCTTCAAGTGCCAAATCATAACTTTGTTGTTCCAATTCGTTAGATTGTCTCATTAAAAGTATTTGCTCTTCATCAGCAATTCTCTGCTTTTCAGAAATTTGGCTTTCAACTTCTCTTCTAGCATTTTCAACTTTCATAGTTTGCTGAATATCATCTACTTCTTGTTCTATTGAAGATTTATATTTTTGTATATATTCGGCAAATTGTTTCTTTTCCTCTAAAAATTCTTCTTTTTGTTTTTCAAGTTGTTCTACTAGATTTTCTATATGATTAGAAAATTCAAATGATTTTTTTCTAAAAAATTCATCAATTTTCTTACTTTCTTGTTCTTGAAGTTCTAAATCTTTTTCGTATATTTCTCTTTCATGTTGCAATTTAAGTTCTCTTTCACTAATTGTCTTTTCTTCAAGGGATTTCTCTAATTCATGAGCAATTTTGTCATATTCTTCTCTAACTTTTCTATTCTGGTCTTGAAGATCATTTATAATAAGAATATTTTCTTCTTCTTGCAATTTACTCAGATTTAATTCATTTATTTCATTGGAAATTATTTCTTCTTCTTGCAATGACAATTCTAATTCTTTTTTCTCAGAAACAGTTAAAAACTCATTGAAAAAATCAATATATGGTTTAATAACAGTGTCAAACTCATCTTCACCAAATTTTTTATTGGGAAGAGGATCTTCATCTTCTACATCTTCATATTCAATTTCACCTTTACCATTTCTCCATTGAATAGCATGAATATGCTCATCATCAAACGTCCAACGAATATCATTATCATCAAGATCTATGGTTTTTTCATCAACAATAATCCTGTTGTCTTGTGGAATAATACTAATTCTCATTGATTTTCCTCTTCAAATTCTGGTAATAAGTTTTCTTCGTTATTATCTATACCTTCTATTGGTTCTAGATATTCACTAACATCCACACCTTGTGCTTCACAAATATCTAGATACATGTTAGCAACAGAATCTAACATCTGTTGATTACTTTCATTTGACTTCACCATTTCATTACGGAAAGATTCTACAGCAGCACCAGTAGATCTTTGTTGCTGACTATTTTCAATCAACAACATTGGCATCCAACTAACTGAACATCCCCAATGATCTACTTGATCTCCAGTATTTGGATCTAATCCAGCAATGTGCATATACCAAGCACATTTATGCTCAATACAATCTTTTTTAATTAATGGACACCACTTTCCTGATGCTGTAGTCATAGTAAAAAATCAATTGTTTTATTTATTATACCAGGTTGCAACTCACATGTAAACCATTTAATTAAATCTACACAGTATAATATCAATATATTGCAATCCCAAACTTAATGATTGTACAGTTCCAAAAAATTCTCCAGTAAAAGTATGATTGTGTGCTTGTCCACCACCACTAGATGATGTTGCTGGACCTTGAGTATTAGTTCCTCTAATAGTACCACCAGGAGTTAATGTTCTCTGAGTTACCCTATTATTAACTACGAAAGGATATCTTTGAGGTGTACGATAAGTTCTTGGTTGTCTAGAAGTGAAAGGAACTCTTTGGTTTACTTCAACTCTATAAGACCTTGGTTGTCTAAATGGAAATCTAGATCTAGCCGGATATCTGACACGATAAGGAACGTTCCTTCTTTGTCTAAATGCTCTTCTCTGCCTAAGTGCTACTCTTGCATTATAAGACCTTGGTTGTCTAAATGGATTTCTACTTCTAACAGGACTGACAGTTCTTAATGCTCTTCTCTGCCTTCCACCAACAACTCTTTGATTAGCATTAACAAATCTCTGTCTTCTTTGTCTAAAAGCACCAACTTTTACTCTTCTTCTTCTAGCTCCTCTTCTTTGACGAAATCTAGATGGAACAATTTCTTGTCTACGTCTTTGTGGATTTGCAACTCGTATTACTCTTGGTTGTCTGAGTTGAAGTCTATTTCTGTCATAAATCCTTCTGAAAGAAAATTGCCTTCTTTGCCTTGCTTCTAATCTTACATTATAACTTCTTGGTTGTCTAAATGGAAATCTAGATCTAAGTGGTCTTCTAGATCTATAGTTTCTTGGTTGCCTTACTCTAAATGCTCTTCTCTGCCTAAGTGCTACTCTTTGATTACGAGGTTGTCTTACTCTTCTTGGTTGTCTATTATTTACTTGAACTCTATTATTTACTTGAACTCTTGTTGTTCCTCTAACAGAATATCCTCTAGGTTGTCTACTTGAAGCCCTAAAGGGAGATGTACCCGCAGATGATCTGGCAGTAAATGCAGATCCAGCACCATGACTATGTGCCGGAATTTGTTGCAATGTTAGTGTCGTATTGCCAATAGAACCAGTAAATGTTCCTAATAGTACTGTAAAATTTGAACTGTCAAATATGTCCGTAAAATTACTAGTACCCCCAGTTCCTCTACCAGTTCCACTTACAACTCTTAATGCTTTATTATTTTGTGCTGTTGATTTTGTCCAACCAGTTGGTGCCGATGCCTGATAGAAAAACACCTCATGAGGAGTGCCACCATTATATTGTGGCATAACAAAATACTTAGACTCAACTACTGTTCCATTACTAAATTGTATACCATCTGTTTGTAAAATTGACATATATTTACCTCAATTAAATCTACAGACAATAACATCAATATATTGAACTCTAAGGTCAACACTTCCTGATACTGGAGATGAACTTCCACTAAATGGATGAGTATGTGATGCTCCTCCACCAGAATTTGCTGTTGCTGGTGCCTGACCATTCACTCTTCTACCTTGAACGCCAGGAGAACCAGGACTAACTGTTACTGGAGAACCTGCATTATGACTATGTGATGGAATTTGTTGCAATGTTAATGTACGACCACCAACACTTCCATCTGCTATTACTGTCCCAGTAACAGTTCTAGTTGTCATGATAGTTGAGAAAGGTGATCCACCAGGACCAGAAGTTCCACCGGAACCAAATCCACCACCAGTTCCACTTACAACTCTTAATGCTTTATTATTATGTGCTGTTGATTTTGTCCATCCAGTCGGTGCTGCTGATGAAAAAAATATCATATTACTATTCTGTGGAATAATACCATATTTTGAATTTAGAACAGTACTATCACTAAATTGTATACCACTCGCCTGCAGAATTGACATATATTATACCTATCAAAATATCAATTTACGTTTATGTATTTATCCGATATTGAATGCAATAGAAACTCTCTCTTCTTCGGTTGTATGTGCTCTGACATAATGTGCGATAGTTGATGGCATTAAGTACAAATACTTTTCTTTTGGATTGATTACAGATTCGCAAAGGGATGGAATATTTGAAAATATAGAATTATAACACATTGCATCCTGCCTTAGAAGAATTAATTGTCCTTCTTCATTCTCACTCTTTACAACTTCTGGAACTTTTGCATAATATACTGCAATCATAGAACATCCAGGATGTGTGTGATAAACATTATATGAATAACCTCTGTTTATATTAATCCACCACCCAATTTCATCTCTTCGATAATCAACAGAACTTTTATAATGCTCAGCATAGTCTTCTATTAGATCACTGGTAATATCTACTATATTTGCTGCTAAATCTTGAATTGTAGGAGTTTCATATTTTTTTATTGTTTTGAGGTCAAACACATTACTTTGCCAACCACCTACATTAGATTTCTGAACTCCATTTGAATATTTTTTTTCCAAATCATAACATTCATCAAGTATGATTTCATTATCACATTCAATTTCCATACTCCAAATGGGAGTAATAAAGATATTTTCTTGACTAAGATTAGAAATTTCTAAATGATTTTCATTTTCTAAAGATATATTGTTTTTTGTATGTTTATGAACCATATTTTCTATTCTCCACCAAAGAAAAATACTTGATTGATTCTATATTCAGCATCACTGTAATGATCAGCAAAATAATATTCACCACTTAAATTCATACTATGATAGTAATATGAACCTTCAAACATCACAAATCGATTATATTTTGATTTAAATCTTAATATAATTTCCCACAATTCTTTTGGTGTCCAAGGTATCCCATGTTCATCTCTTTTTCCACCATTTTCATCTAATGGTAAAATGTCTGGTCTATCTAAAATTTTAGGTTTATATAAATTTGTTCCAATTTCATCATTCTTAGATAAGTAACAAATTCCATTATATCCACAATCATGATGTGGCCACCAATAATGAGTTTTATATGGATTTTCTTGTATTTTACTAAACCTGGTGTAGTTTGTTACCACATTATCATCATTAGCTTCTTGTCCACAAATCTTTGTCAATTCATCATTAATTTTTTTCATAAAAGGATTTTCTCTCATATGCCTTCTATCTTCAAAATATTTTGTGTTCAATGAAGTTTTTCTAGCTAAAGACCATTCATCTTCAAATTTCCATAATGGAGGTTCAACAGAATTAATATATTCAAATACGGCATCTGGATCTTTATAGAAATTGTCCATCCAATAAAGATTAGATGTTTTATCTCCATCATTAAACTTAATGATGTTCATTTCAGATAAATCGTTAGTTTCAAATAATTCAGGTTTCATAAGAAAATTTCATTTATTTTTTTATCATCAAGACAAAAACCAAATACCCATAAAATTCTAGGAGTATTCCCTTTAGTAATAGTTACTTCATGTTTTATTTCAGATACTTGGTAGATTAAAAGATCTGTAGGATTTACATCATCATATTTTACACCACCAATGATAGTATGTCCACCCCTATCTGCTTGCTGTGTAATAGCGTTGAAATGAACAGTTTTCGTATCTGGATAATATATAGGGTCTATATGCTTCATTATTCTTCCACCATTATATCCAATTCCATTCACAATTCCATCACAAAATGATTGTGGACTTTTGTATTTTTTTAGATGAAAATATTCAATAATTCTTTTTCTGATATCATGTGCATTTTTTGGATAATCTATAACAGGAGCAACTGATTCATTTGGACATCTAGTTGTAAATCTTGTTTCAGAATTATCAGGATCCATATTAGCGTCTTGAAAAAACTCTCGATGACAATTATCAAGAGTCCATTGATTTAATACTTGTACATCATTCTCAAATAAAAAATTTCTAAGAAGAAATGATTTAGGGGTTTGATGTGTAGTATTCTCCATCTTCATCACATTGCTCTGAAAATTTTTCTATACATTCTACGTTAGTTTCCATATTAAAAGATAAAATAATTCTATCCATATCACTTTCATTGGAATTAGTATAATGTAATAGATATGATGGGAACATAATTAAGGATCCTTCTCTTATTCCTGGTGGCATAAGAGAACATGAGTGTTCAGAAGCAGTTATTGGATTCATAAACACTGTAGGTGTATGATGTTTGGGGTCAAATTGGATAAAACAAACTGCACTATATCCAAGTGGTCCATGATTATGACAGGTATGATTTTTATTTTTAGTTGCTCTCTCAAACCAAGTAGAAGAAATCGATACTTCAAAACCTGTTGCATCGGCAAAAGAAACTAATTCATCTTCAAAAATATCAGTAATTTTATCACTATAATCAAAGTCATTATCATAATTTGAATGATAATCAGTTTCTACATCTAGTGAATGAGATGTATCAAGACTTACAAAATCTTTAGATTTTCTTCTTTCCTCATACAATTTTAACAGATTTTTTTTCTTTTCATCCCAATTTTCCACCTTAAAATGAAATAATGGAACTGAAAATAAAGGAATAAGATAATCTTCATTTCCAGGATTATCTTCTTCAAAGAAACTATAATCTACTGCCATAATTATAATATTTTTTGAAATTTTAGCACATCTTTCATCGCAGTGTCAAACTTACGATAATTTTTTCCTGTTGGTTTTCCTTTAATAATAGTAGTATATTTTATTTTTTTTCCTACTACTGGAATCACAACATAATTTCCATCATTTGAACAATACTGATATTGTAATTCAGGATCTAAAATAGATGAGTTAATGTATGTATAAGACATGAATCACTTCTTGATTACGGAAACAGCAGCACCACCTTGCTCAAAGACAATGTCAACAACATTCTGAATCTTTTTTGCAGTTTGAATACCCACTTTGTTGTAAGAAGGAATGCAAACCAGACCATAAGACTTAGTGTACTGGTCAAGTTGACCAGGAATGATGCGACCATTGCGAAGACCTTCAGCATCATCTTTGTGCAGACGGATCACACGTCCAATAGTTTGACTGATGCCAATATAGTCCATAGACCGCATAAAAATCACAGCATTGAGACCAGAGACGTTGATACCTTCTGAGAGGATGCTGTGATGAAGCACAACAAACTTCTTGTCATCATCCTTACCCCATGCACTCAAAGTCTCAAAGAACACCTCACGATTGACCTTACGACCATCAATCACAGCACCAGTCTTGGCAGTGATATACATGTAAGAATATCCGCGCAATTCCAGTTGGAAAGTAAAGTCGGACTGACCAATCAGATTGACAATGTTCTTAGTGGACTTGGAGCAAATCAGTGCTTTATCAGCACCAGTCTCATCAATAGTTTTGATCAGGTGAGTTGCATCCCGAACAGGAACATCAGGATAAAGATCTGCATTGTCCAGTTCATTGACAACAACCTTAGGAGGAATGATGAAACCATTGTTGACAAGTTCAGGTGCAGGAACCTGACAAATGACCTGACCATAAACCTCAGTATCATTCATACCAGGTTTCATCACCGTAGTAGAGTGTTTCGGAGTTGCAGTAAAGAAATAGCAACGATCAGATTGACCACTGAAAAACTCAGTAGCAGGAAAGAAGTTACGGGTAACGGAATTGTGTGATTCATCAAAGTAAATGGTATTGACTTCAATATCTGCTTGCTGAACTTTATGCAAAGAGTGATAAGTGGTGAAGATGATGCAAGAATCACCAGCAGTCCGAGCAACATTAGCAAACATATGAATTTGGTCTGCTTTGGTGCTGCTAAAATGCTGAGTTTCACCACTATGAACATGCATCACATGGACATTCTTGCTGTCAATCAGTTCCAGAAACTCACTGCAAAGTTGCTCAGCAAGAAGAATACGAGGAGCTACAACTACAAGAGTTTTAGGAGAATCTTGAATAGAATTGATAGCATCCTGAATCATACAAATGGTTTTTCCTCCACCAGTCGGAATGATGACTTGACCAAGATCGTGCTTCAACATAGCATCAACTGCACGTTTCTGATGAGGACGAAGAGTGATGGTCAAGTGGTTTCCGTGTCGATGAACATAATATAAAGCACCCTGACCCGAAAGTCAAGGTGAATGTGACAGTTCTCAAACTGGTCCTATCAGATCATTTTGATCGTCTCTTGTTGTTTGAAATATAATTTTACATATGACTTAAGCATATTTCTTAGACCTTCAATGTCCTCAATCTTATCAATATCTCTTGAAATTTTCTCATATTCAAAAGATTTTGATGGTGTTTGTAATGAAATTTCAGATGGGTCCATAAGAGTCTCCTTAAAGCTTTTAATTCCTTTCCAACCCTGACAGAGTTATTATAGTTAGATTTATAACTCTTGTCAAGCCCCACAAAGGAAAGATTACAGGTTAAAAAGTTCCTGCATCTATCTCTACATTTCCTAAAGTAAGAATAGTTGCATCACTTGAACTAGGTTCAAATAATGTTTTAACTCCAATTGTATTGTTCAAAGTTACAAGTAAGTTTTTAACTTCTAGTTCTGAAGGTAAACCATTTAATTGTAATTTACGATCTCTACCAACTTCTCCACCACCTGCATCTTCAACATCAGTTCTAATTGCAACTCTTCCGGCAGATTGGTCATAGAAAATACCAGCATATTTATGAGTTGATAATCCAATGTCATATCTTGCCATTAAGAAACCAACATCACCAGTATTTCCTACTGCTACATTGGGTGGAATAAGTGTTCCTTCAGTTGTTGGGTCCTCAATAAGACCAAGTGTCAGAAGGTTATCTCTGATGTTAACATCTTGAACATTTAATCTTGCTTCAAGTCCATTAAAGAATGCACTATTTGCTGTTAGATCACTTCCGATTGCAACATTACCTGATCCATTTTCAACAGTGATAGCAATAACACCATCAGGTGCTTGAATTGTTCCTGCTCCACCAACACGAATATCACCAGTAAATTCGGTTAAAATATCACTATCAAGTATAATATTTGCCTGTCCATTACTTGAACGAATTTCATCACCATCAATTTCAATAGCACCAGCAAATATTGTTGTTTGATTACCACTCATGGTAATGTTAGTATCACCAGTTCCTGCTCTAATTTGATCACCTTCAACTCTTAATGCACCAGTAACACTCGTAAGTTCCTGATTATCAAATAATGTAATATTGACAGTTCCATCAGAAGCAAGAATATTATTTCCACGAACTTCAATATCTTGATAGAAAATAGTTTTAACTCCATCAACCATTGTTATGTGGCTGACACCAAAACCGGTTAGAATATTTTTTCCTGCTGGTATCAAATCACCAGAAGTTTCTACAAAAGTTCCAGCTGATCCTACAGTAATTGCAGTTGCCTCATCATCTGCTTGAATAACATTTTCTGCAAGTCTTAAGAAATTAACTTCAGTAACATTATTTCTTATAGATGTAATTCCAATATTTGAAGCACCAATAATTAAGTCATTTGCAGATTCAAATAATTTTCCTGAGACCGGAGAAGATGCAATGGTAAAATCATTACTAGATGCATAAATTTCTGTTCCACCAACAGTAACTTTACCAATAAATTCCGTATCTATATCATCAAGTATAATTGATGTTGTTCCAGTACCTGCTTGAACAAAATTGTTGGAAATTTGAATAGTTTGTACGTCAGTTACACTATTACGAATTGTTGCAATGGATCCAGCAGAGTTTTGACCCATATCAATAAAATCTGCTTGACTTCCAATCTGTAGATTAGATACATTATAATTAAGTAAGTCAAATCTTATATCGGTATTTTGTGGATCAGCATTAATTGCAGTTCCGATAACATATAAATTGTTCCCAACATAAAGACTTGTGCCAAAAGCATCAAGATAAAAACCGGGATTTACGAATAACTGTGCTCCAGCAGCAGTTTGAGATATACCAGCATTTGCCATTGCTGGATAGAAAAACTCAGGATCTGTGCTATTAGTTTCGTCTTGTTGATATACGTCTACATTATTTGCTTGGAAAGAAGTGTTTATATATCCATTAAAAGGACCACCATCATTAGTAAGCACATCTAATGAACCTTTTATGGTTGTGATGCCTGTAAGTTGAATATCTCCATCAGCAAGAAGACTTTGTACTGATGTTATTCCCGATTCTACAATAAGATCTGTTACTTCTGTTGGATTGTCAGTGTTAATGCCACCTACAGTTAATCTACCTACTGTTGATACACCAACTACTTCAAATTGTAAACATTGTATTTGTCCTCTAGATGGTGAACCATCGGAATTTGTACTATTTGCTAAACCAACATCAATAAGATCAGATGCAAATATTGATGGCCATCCATTACCAGAAGCATCTCCTAATGAGATATTATTTTCTATAACTGGTAAAATATTGGTTGCAAATTTTGCATTTTCAAGTAAGATTTCAGCATCATTAACTCCATTATAAAGATGATTGTCCGTTGCGAAACCAAGTCTAATTTCAGAACCACCAATGCTTATATTTCCTCTAATCTCATGTTTACCATCAAATCCGGCAGTGGTAATAGTACCGTTTTCATCAGCTAACAGTTTATATCCAACTTGCAAACGTTCGCCAACAGAAAATCCAAGTCCAACTTCACCATACTTATCTACTTGAAGACCACCATTAGTGAAAATAGCAGCAAGTCTATCTCCAGCATATAGATTATTTTCATAAGTTTCATTATATACTCTTAATTGTGGATCGGTAAAAACAGTATCAATACCATTGTATCCACTATAATTAACTACATCAATACCTTGAACTGAAGTAATTTTATTATGGAAAAATGATTCTGGAACAACAACAAATGCTGTTCCAATTCCATTATTGAGATCTTCTGGATTTAGTCCATTAAACTGTGTTCTTCCAAAAACTTGTAAAGCAATATAATCATCTGAATTTTGACTAGATTCATAATTATTAATAACAACTAATGACTTTGAAACAGAATTTCCACCATTATTAGTGTTATCCGGTACAAAATAATTACCACCTCCAACACCAATATATTGTAATTGTGTTCCTGGATATGCGGGAAGTGTTGTAACACCTGCAGGAACATCAACAATAGCAGGAATAGAAGTTTCTAATTCTCCAATATGAACTGTTCCAATTCCATTATCACCACCTATGGTAGCAATGCCAGTAACTTTTAAATGTTGTGTTGTTGTTAATCCAGATACATTAAGTTTATGGAAGGTTGAACCAGTAGAAGTTATTGATGCAGTATCACCACCATCAACATTTATATCACCTTCAATGTAAACTTTATCTAATAAGTATGATTCGTTGAAGTTAATTAGAGGATCTACAGCACCTCTTGCGGCAACTTCTGACAAATAATCTGCAACTGTAGATCCAATTCCAACGCCACCTGGTTCGATGACTATTGATGTAATAATTCCAATATTTTGGGTAGCATCTCTAACATCAATAAAAGACGCAAATTGAGATAGTTCTCTACTATTTCTAGTCATCTATTATTCCCAACTGGGGATCTTAAGAGTATTTAGTTTCTCTCAATCTGCTATTTATTATATACACCTCTTGGGTACATTTGACCAGATTGTGGTCTTCTACCAGTCAACCATCCAGGTCTTGCTGAAGTTACAATTAGATCCATATTCATTCCAGAAATATTTACAACAGAAATAGAACCAATGGTAGGACTAATAGTAAAATTACTTTCGGACTGAACTTGAAAAATTTCTGTGGATGCAATTCCAACCACAGCAGTTGTAAGTGATGCGAAACTAAAATCTGCCATTAAACTGTCCTCGCACAGAAGAGAATACCACGGGTTCTGGATGCGTTTGTATTGTTATAAGAACCTTCAATTACAGTATAAACTTCAGAACCACTAATTGTAACAGTGTCACCTTGCTGAATATTTGCATTAGGAGTTGCAAAATCAAAATCAATCAATACAAAATCATCTGGAAGATAATATGGAGAGGGAATAAAGTTTGTATTAAGTGGAATTCCTTTAATGACTGCATTAAAATCTGCATCAGAACTTATTGAATCATTTCCAGTTTTTTCATTATTAGAACCACCTTTTGTTCTAATTGCATTATCAGAATTTCTATAATATATTCTAGGTGCTCCTATTAGAGTGGATTGTGGGTATGCAAGTGAATAATAATACTGTAATGCTACGCTAGTACTGTTAACAAAGAATCCATCACTATCATCCGTATTTTGAGGAGCATATCCCCATTCTGCGGTTCTTTTTGCTTGTGAAAAAGTGCTCTCATCAAAACTTGGATATTTTGATCCACTTAGATAAGAAGTCATTTTTAAATATGGAAATGTCGTACCACCACCTTCATTTCCACTTATTTGAGTTAATCCTCCCAAAAATACATTATCAAGATCCCAAATATCAGTTGTGAAGTTATGGAAGATAAAAGTTCCAAAAGTATTTCCACTAATATGAGTTGAAGGTAAAGTTGGTGATCTGAATGATAATACAGCAAAATTTGGGTCTAAAGATGATCTGTAAATATTTAAATCCAACTGATATTGTGTATTTCCTCCAGTTTTGAGATACTGATTGGAACCGGCATAAGTTTGAGAACTTCTAAAGAAATCTGAATCTTGTTGGCGACTTTCAGAAGCAAAAATATTATAGTAACCAATATCTAAAAATTGAGCTCCTGAAAACCTATGATCTGTGGTATGTCCACCACCATAAGAACTAGAAAAACTTAAGTTAAATGGAAAATAACCAGAACCTTGAGTAATCCAAAGATTATCTTCATCACCATTAACCATATGAATCGATCTAAATGTAGTGCCAAATTTTTTCCCAGATTGTATTGTATGTCTAAAGACACCAAAATTATTAGCACCGGACGGTCCTTTGTCATGAAAAGTTGTTGTTGATCCAACACTCGTGAGAGTAATATCTCCAGAATCTGCTGGTTGAACTACAATTTTTGAGTAAGAATAATTTGTACTATCATCTCTTACAAAATATGTTCCTGCTTGTCCTGGAAGTGGTGTCCAAGTTGTTTCTCCACTAGCCGTATTGTCATTTCGTTG
>Ga0213859_10000651_pt1 | contig 15767 bp, 13 predicted proteins | sample PICome_2_FD_160133 | JGI IMG/M metagenome (GOLD analysis project Ga0213859, IMG submission 160133) | Coastal seawater microbial communities near Pivers Island, North Carolina, United States - PICO304 | ecosystem: Environmental > Aquatic > Marine > Coastal | place: USA: North Carolina... | reverse complement strand
TCCATGGTGCGATCGCGGAGATATTCGTCGTAGGAGCTGTACTCCCATCCGGGAGCGATACCGACGTAGCTCCAATCTTCGTCGTAGCTATACGTGGTTTCGGTGCTCGCGTGGCTCAGTTGCAACGCGCTGTCGAGGTCCCCCAAACGCGTGAGCCAGTTCAGCCTGCCTGCTTTTAATGTGAGGTCATCCTCACCCGGCTGGTCAGAGAGTGTCGAGCGGGTATTGTCCAGCGAGAAGGCGTCGTAACCGTTATCAACATCGGTGTAGTACCCGGCAACCTCGACTGTGTGGGATCCCAGTTCCCAAGTGATTGTGCCGCGGGCGGTGAGCTCCTCGCGCGCGTTGGTGTCGCTCCGACCGAGCCATTCGTTATCGACATAGCCATCGTTTTCATAGCGCTGCACGGCGATCCTGCCATGGGTTGTATCGCTCAGGGCGCCACCTAACCGCGCGCTCAGTCGATTGCCGCCGTAATTTTCAATGCCTACGCTGATCTCCCGGGTTGTGGAGTCACTACTCTGACTCCGCAAAGCGATGAGACCCGCCAGTGCGTTGGCTCCCATGAGTGTTCCCTGGGGGCCTCGGAGAACCTCTACTTGCTGCAGGTCGAACAGAGTCAGCACGCCACCGATACCGCTCAGGTCGAAGCCGTCGAGCAGCACGCCCACCGAGGGGTTGACGGGCTCAACAAACTGACTGCGTTCACCGATGCCGCGAATCTGGAAGAAGCGGTTCCGTGAAGCGCCTGATGAGCTGCTGACATTGGGTATGCGTGTAATGACGTCTTCCAGATGCGCGGCGCCGCGCAGTGCTTGGGCGCGCTCGTTAATAATGGTGGCGCTCACGGAAGTGGAGGTTTCGGGGAGTAGCGTCGCCGTCACCACCACTTCCTCAAGCAGGGCGGCGGCTTGCGCCCAGAGCGGTGTTACCAAGAACACCACTGCGAGGCCGAGACAATGAACGATTCGCCGATTAGCGCTGCGGCGCAAGGCCCCGCTGAGTGACAGCAGATTGTCGCGGATCAACCCGGTAAAACGACTGAAAAGGTTTGGCTCATAAGGCCCCCGAGATATCTGCGGAACACGAGTGCGGTTAATGAGGGACGGGTTGTGGATGAACTGGTTCAATTTGTGCTCCTCGACATGGAGGGAGCTCACGGCGAGGAATCCATTGATGATCCGTGCCCTGTTCCCTCCGCCGGTATGATCCGGATCAGGTTCAACGGGTTTGCCGCTCGGCATCTCAGGCTATCACCACCCCGCAGGAGCGCTGAGTCTAGCACAGTCGCTGTGTGGCACCGTCGCGATCGAGTCTCGTTCCGCGCGGCGGAAAGGCTGGCAGTCTGTCACAGAGTTGTCACGGCGGCTTTGGTAACATCAACCTACATGACTGTCGGGAAAAAGTGCGTCCGTTTCGTGGCGGTTGGCGTACCGAACAGGGCCAGCAGGATACAGCGTTAAATAGTGAACACGGTCGATACCAGTGCCTTAAAAGCCAGATACCGGGATGCCCTGAACGAAGTGGCATCTCGTGCCAATATTCTTTGGCTCACTTACGCGCGCGACTCGCGAAAATTGTCACGATTGCAGACTGGCATCATTGCCTTACTCGTGTTCTGGTCAATCAGCAGTGTGAGCCAGTTGATTTGGATCCCTTTCCGCACCAGCGCTATCGAGACTGCGCCTGCTGCGGCGATCAACCCTCCTAGGGCTGCGGCCCAAAACCCGGCGCAAAGCGTTGACGTCTCGAGGGTGCTGGGCTCGGGTCTATTCGGTGCGGGCCCGGACTTGCCGCTTGAAGCTGCTGAAAATGGCACCGCGGCGTCTGGCCAGCGCGATGGGATTGAGCAAAATGCCAAAGAAACGCGCCTCGCGCTGTCGCTGACGGGTATTGTGGCGTTGGCTGAGAATGGTCTCGGAAGCGCGGTGATCAAATCTGGCGCGACTGAGCAGGTTTATGCGGTTGGCGACGCCCTGCCAGCGTCGGGTCAGGTGGTTCTGTCGAAGGTGATGCCGGAACAGGTCGTGATCGACAATAACGGCACCTATGAGCTGATCAAGCTCTATGACAAGCCCGGTTTGTCGATCCCGTCTCGGCCAAGCACGCAAGGATCCTCAGCAGTTAAGTCATCGACCCAGCCTTCACAACCGAATGCAAGGGCCTCAGAGCAAAGCGTCGAACAGAGCGGACTGGCGAGTCAGTACAGGGCACGACTCTATGAGAATCCAGAATCTCTCGCGCAAGTGGTGTCGGTAGCACCCGTTCGCGGTAACGATGGCATCGTGGGCTATCGTATAACGCCGGGACAAGATCGTGCCGCATTTGACGCTTTTGGCTTCAAAGCGGGCGATGTGGTGACAGCCGTTAATGGACTGGCTTTAAGTGACGCCAGTAATAGCATCAAGCTGTACCAGATGATGAAGGACGCCACACTGGCTACGTTTGACATAAACAGGGATGATGGGTCGGTGACAATCAGCGTCGACCTTGCCGGCCCCTGACAGGATATCCGTGATCACTCAGCAACTATTGAAGTTTCCCAAAGTACTGCGAACGGTGGCGATGACGCTGTCGCTGCTCCTGACGCCGTTTGCTGTCGCTCAGGAGTACACCGTGAATCTGAAAGACACGGATATTCAGGAGTTCATCAAATTTGTTGCTGACGTGACCGGCACCACCATGGTGGTGGACCCGAATGTGAAGGGTAAGGTCCGAGTCATTTCATCAAAGCCCGTAACGCAAGCGGAACTTTACGACCTGTTCCTCTCGATACTCGATGTCCAAGGCTATACCGCGGTGCGGAGCGGTCAGGTGATCAGAATTGTGCCGAGTAAAGATGCTCGGTCATCGCCCGTGCCGATCATGGATGATCAGAGTGCTTTGGGAAACGATGAGTACGTCACGCAAGTCATTCGACTGGACAATATTTCGGCGGCAAAACTGATTCCGGTCCTACGACCGCTCGTGCCCCAGCAAGCGCACATGGCAGCGTATGCACCCAGCAACGCCATCATCATCTCCGACATCCGTTCCAATATTGGTCGCATCGTCGACATTATTGAGCGCATGGACCGCTCTGCGATTCAAACCACAGAAATTATTCGCCTGAAGTATGGCGTGGCAGAAGATGTGGTCACCATGCTTAACACTCTCGAAAAATCGCGGCAGGGCGAGGGCGCTGAGGCGGACAAGGAAGCAGTGTTGGTGGCGGACAAGCGCACCAACAGCGTGGTGGTAACGGCTGACGAGCTGACGGTCGACCGCATACGAAAGCTGGTGTCTTATCTGGATACGCCGCTGGAGCAATCCGGCAATGTCCGCGTGATTTACCTCGAGTACGCAGATGCAACCGAAGTCGCCGAAGTGCTGACGCGGGTCATGCAAAATATCTCTCGCTTGGAGGAGGGCGGCAGTAACAAACGATCCGGTAGCGGCGAGTCAACGATAGAAGCCGATGCCGGCACAAATAGTTTGATCATCACGGCGGATACCGACGAGATGGCGGCACTCGAAGCAGTGATCGCGCGGCTCGATATCAGACGGGCGCAGGTGCTCATCGAGGCCATCATCGTCGAAATGGAAATGACGGAGGGGCAGGAGCTTGGACTCCAATGGTTGTTCTCCAACGACAGCGGACTTTATGGCAGTAACATCAGCACCAGTTCCGCCCAGCAAGCGCGTAATCGTGCGATTGCAGATGCCATTGTGCCGGATGACGGCTCTGAAAATATTGGGACGCGCGCGGTTGCAGGCGCCTTGGCACAGATTCCGGGCACCACGCTGGGCTGGGGTGTGGTCGACGAGTCCCTGACGATGACGTTTATTCTCAACGCGCTGGAGACACAGGGCAACGCTAACATCCTGTCCACGCCGAGCTTGCTGACACTGGATAACGAAGAAGCGTTTATCACCGTTGGTCAGCAGGTGCCATTTGTCACAGGCTCCTACACGAACACCGGCGTTGGCAACGGGGCACAGAATCCATTTCAAACCATCGAGCGACAAAGCGTGGGTGTCACGCTCAAGGTGACACCACAGGTGAATGAAGGTGATTCTGTGGTCCTCGATATCGTTCAGGAAGTCTCGAGTATTTCCGCGCAGATTCTCGCGGCCTCCGATGTCATTACCAACGAGCGTAAAATCGAGACCAAGGTGCTGGCCAACGACAGTGATATTGTCGTGCTGGGTGGTCTGGTCAAAGACGATGTTCAAGACTCCACGCAAGGGGTTCCGCTGTTGTCTAGTATTCCACTCCTTGGCCGGCTGTTTCGGAACGACGTGGTCACGGTCACGAAATCCAATTTGTTGGTGTTCATACGCCCGACGATCATCCGTGACGACGAGGATTTAGCGGGCGCGACCGCGGAGAAATATCGGTTCATTCGCGAGCAGCAGATTGAGCGTCGCGAGCGTGGCCTGATGTTCCTCGATGACGGCAATCTGCCGGTGCTGCCGACCTGGGAAGAGCAGATTCAGCAGTTGCCCGAGGTAACAGAGACGACCGATGAGGAAGGGTAGGAGCCCGTGACTGATCCCGTTGAGGAACTCGTCCCCGAGGCCACCGAGTCGGCAGCCGTATTGACCTCGGGTTTGCCCTTCGCCTTTGCGAAGAGTCGCAACGTACTGCTTGACCGTTCAGGATCGGTACTCACACTCTTTTACGTCCCGCCTATGGTGACCGAGGTCTTACTCGAGGTGCGGCGCTACGTGGGCGAGGTGTTTGCCCTTGAGCCAGTCAGCGATGAGGTGTTCCGACAGCGACTCACCTTGGCGTATCAGCGCACCCAGAATGAAGCGGCGCAGATGGCTGAGGATCTCTCCTCGGATGTTGATTTGTCTCGTTTAGTTGATGAGCTACCCGACGTGGGTGACCTGATGGACGCGGAGGACGATGCACCGATCATTAGACTGATTAACGCGATTCTCTCGCAGGCGGTGAAAGAGCAAGCTTCTGACATCCACATCGAAACCTTTGAAGAGCGTTTGAGCGTCCGTTACCGCGTTGATGGTGTGCTGACAGAGGTGCTCTCTCCGAAGCGAATGCTGGCGCCATTACTGGTGTCACGTTTGAAAGTGATGGCCAAGCTGGATATCGCCGAGAAGCGGATCCCACAGGACGGCCGTATCTCCGTCAGAATCGCCGGTCACGGTATCGACATCAGAATGTCGACGATCCCTTCAGCGTACGGTGAGCGCGTCGTGTTGCGCTTGCTGGACAAACAAGGGGGTCAGCTGAACCTCAGTGAACTGCGTATGAACGAGGGCGTGGACGCAGGATACCGAGCTGCGTTGTCCAGCCCACACGGGATCATTTTGGTGACCGGACCAACGGGCTCAGGTAAGACCACGACACTGTATGCGGGGCTGTCCAGCATCAATGAGAGCTCGCGCAACATTCTGACCATTGAGGATCCGGTGGAATACATGTTGCCTGGCGTCGGGCAGACGCAGGTGAATCCCAAGGTGGATATGACCTTCGCGCGCGGACTGCGGGCGATTCTCAGACAAGATCCCGACGTGGTGATGGTCGGTGAGATCCGGGATCTGGAAACTGCAGAAATTGCAGTCCAGGCCTCATTGACCGGCCACCTCGTGCTCTCAACGCTGCATACCAACACCGCCATTGGCGCGGTCACGCGGTTGCAGGATATGGGAGTAGAACCTTTTCTCCTGTCTTCCAGTCTGTTGGCGGTGATGGCACAGCGCCTCGTCCGGCTGTTATGCCTGGAGTGTCGCGAGCCTTATGAACCAACCGGTGTTGAGTGTGAGCGTTTAGGGATCGAGGTATCGGGTACGACGCTGTATCGGGCTCAAGGCTGCGAGCATTGCAATATGACCGGTTACCGTGGACGAACGGGCATCTATGAGCTTATTGAAATCGATGATGCGCTGCGCGAAGCCATTCATGCGGGCCAAGGTGAGCAATCTCTGCTACGCATTGCCCGTGAGCGCAGCCCGGGTATCGATGCTGACGGTCGTCGTCGCATCGTGAGCGGAGAGACCAGCCTTGAGGAAGTGCTGCGGGTAACCGCTGTTAACTAAGCAATGACGGCATTCCGCTACAAAGCACTTAACGCTGACGGCAAGTTGGTTAAAGGGGTGCTCGAGGGCGACTCTGATCGGCAAGTCCGCGGCACGCTCCGACAACGACACTTAAGACCGGTCGAGGTGGCGCCGGCGACAGCATCGGCACAATCGGATAACTCGGGTCGCTTTCGACTGGTTAGCAGGCGTTTGAGTGCGGGTGACTTGGCGTTGATTACTCGCCAACTCGCGACCTTGATTGCCTCAGCCCTCCCCTTGGATGAGTGCTTACAGGCGGTGGCGGACCAGAGCCGTAAAGCGTCGATCAAGTCCATGATGCTGCAAGTGCGATCCAAGGTGTCCGAGGGCCACACTCTGGCTCATGCCTTGGGACAGTTCCCCCTAGCATTTGGCGAGATGTACCGGGCCATGGTGAACGCTGGCGAGGAGGCGGGGCAACTCGCGCCCGTGCTGGAGCAGTTGGCGCACTACACCGAGACGCGTCAACACACCGCGCAAAAGCTTCAGATGGCGCTGATTTACCCCTTTGTATTGATGGCAGTGGCGGTGGCAGTGGTCGCCGCGTTGATGATCTTTGTCGTACCCGAGCTGGTCGGGATTTTTGCGCACACCAAGAAAGCGCTACCGCCTTTGACTGTCGGGCTGATCTGGGTGAGCGACTTTATGCGCGATTACGCGTTGTTGTGCCTGATCCTGCTGGGGCTTGGCGTATGGATGGCGCGCCGCGCCCTGCGCCATCCAGGACGAAGAAAGCGTTGGCATCAACTGTTATTGCGTGTGCCGGGTTTGAGCGGTGTGCTCATCGCACTGGACAGCGCCCGGTTTGCCTCCACGCTGAGTATTTTGATGGCGTCGGGCGTGCCGCTCATCCATGCGCTGCGGATTGCCGGTTCGGTTATGAACAATCTGGTGCTGCGCGAGGCGAGCAGTGCCGTGTCGGTTGCCGTACAGGAGGGATCGAGCCTCAGCCGAGCACTGTCGCGCGAAGCTTTTTTCCCGCCCATGATGGTGCACATGGTGGCTTCGGGAGAAGTGAGCGGTGATCTTGAGACGATGCTGGAGCGCTCGTCCACCAATCAGGAGCGCGAGCTGGAAATGACGTTAGGCACCGTCATGGGACTCTTTGAGCCCGCGATGGTGGTGGTGATGGGAGGGTTAGTGCTGACCATTGTGCTGGCCATTCTGCTACCAATTTTTGATCTCAATACGATGGTGAGGTGATGAACCATGAGTAATGGTGTACGGCACAAACTAAAGGGGTTTTCACTGATCGAGATTCTCGTGGTGTTGGTCATTATGGGGCTTCTGATCAGCGTGGTGGCGCCCACGGTGTTGAATAGCGCCGACGACGCGCGGATTCAAAAAGTGCAGGCAGATTTCAAGTCGATTGAAACAGCCCTCAAGATCTATCGTCTGGACAACTATGTTTACCCCACAACAGAGCAGGGCCTTGAAGCGCTCGTTATCCCTAGCACGTTGGAACCTGAACCCCGAAACTTCAAGCAGGGCGGGTATTTGGCGGAAACGCCAATGGACCCCTGGGGACGCCCCTACTTGTACTTGTCGCCCGGCGAATACCGAGACGTTGACCTCTATTCACTGGGTGCCGACGGCCTCCCCGGTGGCGAGGGTCAAAACGCTGATATTGGCAACTGGAACGAGGCCGACGCTTAGCTCACCGCAAAAGGTGGCATCGCCCTGGCGAGTGATGGAAGGTTTCCATGCGTGGCTTTAGTCTCATCGAGCTGCTGGTCGCCGTATTTGTCATCGTGTTACTGACAGGCGTGGTGAGTCTCAACGTGGGCCGAGGCGGGGCTGACGTCTCGCTGGAAGGTGAGGTGAGGCACCTCGCGGATTTACTGTCCTATACCAGTATGGAAGCCGGTATGTCGGCTACGGACCATGGTTTGCTTCTTCATTACGATCCGTCTATCCGTCCCAGCCGTTATCAAGGGCAATGGCTGAGACGTTTTGATCAAGGGTGGGCCGCCCCTCGCACGAGCACCGAGGTATTTGACGACGTCATGCTGGCGGAGGGATATGAACTGCGACTGAGCCTTGACGGCCAGCCCGATGTTGAACTCTCAGCTTTCGACCCTGAACTGAAACAGCCGCCGCAAGTGATCGCTTGGGCGGGAGGGGAGATCACCCCGGGCCGCCTTGATTGGTTGGACAGGCAGACCGGAGAGGTGCTCTACCGATTGGAGTGGGATCTACTGGGGCGAATGAGTCTGATGCCCAAGGGCATCGAGCCGGATGAGTCGGATCAATAGAATGCCCGATCGAGACCGCTCTCATCCTTTTGCGACAGATATCCCGACGAAGCAGTCAGCCCACGGTACCGGGTTTACGTTGGTGGAAGTCATGGTCGCGCTGGTTGTCGTCGCGATCGTATTGCCTGCACTCTTACTCACGCTGTCACAGCAATTGGATGGGCTCCGTTATCTTGATGATCGCGCTCACGCCCAATGGGTAGCGGCGAATCGCCTCGCAGAGCTCCGGTTTGTATTGGACGCCAAAGGCACGCTGCAGCGCGGTACGACATCGGGCACCGAGTCGATGGCGGGCCGAGACTGGTACTGGTGGAGTGAGGGCACCGAGACGCCGGTACCGGGTTTTTATCGTTATGAAATCGCTGTCTCTGACCGCCAAGATGGCCAGGATTCGCCGATTCACACCCTCGACGGCTATTTGGCGCAGCAAGGTGAAGCGAATGCGCAATAGCGGAGAATCTCAGGGCTTTACGCTGGTTGAGGTACTCATCGCCATGGCCATTACGGCCCTGGTTTCCGTCATTGCTTACGGCGGTCTCTCTGCGGCGCTGTCCGGTGCCGAAAGTCTTCGCGCTGCCGCCTCCCGCTCACATGATGTGCATCAGACGCTGGGTTTATTGTCACGGGATTTACGTCAGGTGGTAAATCGGCCTGTGGTCGATGAATTCGGGCAGCTCGCACCGGCGCTGACCGGCGGCGAACTGGCGAGGGAAATGCTGTCATTGACGCGCGCAGGTTGGCACAACTCTGCTGCCGCGCCGCGGAGCACCTTGCAGCGCGTACAGTGGTGGTTGGAAGAGGACGCACTATGGCGGGGGTATTTTCCTGTTCTCGATCGTGCACCGGGCACCGAGGCGATCGAGACGGTGATCCTTGAAGACGTCACGCGGTTCGAGCTGCGTTTTCTGTCCTCCACCGCGCGCCTCGAGAGTGACCGCAATGATGTGATTGACCGACGAGATTGGCAGGAAAACTGGGTCGCCGATTTGTCGCAACCCGGCCAGCTTCCTGCCCCGCCCGTTGCGGTCGAAGTGGTAATGGAAATCGCTGGCTTGGGTGAGATTCGGAGGACGTATGTCTTGCCCACAAGTTAACCGCTTGCCGGGGCAGCGAGGCGCGGCACTGGTGGTGGCGATGTTGGTTTTTGCGCTGGTTGCCGCATTGATGGTGGGTTTGCAACGTGACTTTACGCTCATCCTTCAACGGGGCACGCATCAGGTGTTCACCGAGCAAACCTGGGCTTACCTGATTGGCGCAGAGGGCCTGGCGCAACTCGCGTTGCAAGCCGACAGCCGGGCCGATGCGCGGGCTGAGCAACCTTCTGACCATCTCGGGGAATTGTGGGCGCAACCGCCCAACCCTTATCCGTTGGATGGCGGTGGCTGGATGCAGGGGGGCATCGAGGATTTGCAGGGACGTTTCAACTTGAATCTGCTGACCGGTTCATCAGGTAGCGGTGCGGGGGCAAATGGCGACGGCGGAGCGAACGCGCCTGACGGCGATTCGGGCGACACGGCCCCCAATGCAGATTCCGGTGAAATCGACTCACCCTCTTCAATCAACGGTACAGAAGGGCGCTGGAGCCCGGCGCAAAAAGTCTTGATACGACTACTACAGGCATTGGGCGATGCTTCCTTGCCGCTCGAGGAAGCCATGGCGCTGACCGATGCGATCACCGATTTTATCGACGCAGACAGCCAGCGACGTGAGCGCGGTGCGGAGGAGTCCGAATATCGGTACGCGGACTTTCCCTATTTGCCGGCGAATCGCTCGCTGGCCAGTGTGAGCGAGTTACGGGCTGTGCAGGGTATGACCGTTCCGGTTTATGAGGCACTGGCACCTCTGGTGACGGTCTGGCCCGAGACCGGCGCCAAATTAAATCTACTCACTTGCCCTCTGCCGGTTCTCCGTGCCCTGAATGCCGATGACCAAATGGTGCCGCTCGCACAAATGGAAGCGGAGCGGATTGATGCGCTGCGCAGAGAAGCTGTTTTGGTCAGCGTCGAGGATCTCATGGCCGATCCTGCGCTGGAGGGGCGACCTCTGGGCGAGTTAGAGTCCCTGCTGGATACCAGAAGTGATTGGTTTGTCCTCGACGCCACAGTGGAATTGGCCGATCGCGAGCGCCATCTGTTTACCGTATTGCGCCGCAGCTCCGAACAGGTGCTTGCTGTTTTTCGCTCTGAGGGCGAGCTATGATGCAACACCACCTGTTATTCCCAACCAAGCCGATTTGGCATGCCCGTTAGATGAGCACGGAAAACGTGAACATAGTGAGACTCGAGGAAGGGGCCGCCGTGTTGCTCCAGCCGGGTCTTGCGCCGGCGGCACTCGACCTCGAGACACAGACTTTACCCGATAACGCGATTGTCGCGCTGCCTGCTGATCGATTGCGGAGCTTGATGGTGCGCGTGGCCCCGGAGGAGGTGAAGCATCTCAAGCAGGCGCTGCCCTTCATGATGGAAGAGTCGCTCCTTGACGACGTTGACGCACTTCATTTCGCCCATCAAAAACTGGACGATGAACGGCACGCTGTGGCAGTTATTGAGCGCGAGACCTTGGCAGCCTGGGTCGCTGAGATGCCAGACGCCTTGCGCGAAAAGCCCTGGATCTCCGAGGCGCTGTGCCTGCCGTGGTCCGAAGGACATTGCACCCTCGTCTTTGAAGCGGAGCACGTCTTGATTCGTTGGGGGCTTGCTGAGGGCGCCCGGGTCGAGCACGCGTTGTTGCCCGGATTGTTGGACACTTTGCGAGAGACGTCGTCTGCTTATGTCGCATACGGTGTGGACGAACTATCGGCGCGAGGTCTGCTCCCCCAGCACGTCAACGATGTTTTGCAATGGCGCCAGGGGGGCTTGCCCGAGGCGTTACTGCTGGCCGATGCCATCCTGACAGCACCAGACCTACGGCAAGACAGCTTTGCGCCGAAACTCCCGTTGATGCGCTGGTGGGGCGTCTGGCAGCGTGTGGCGGTGGCGCTGGGTGTCGCGCTGATTCTCAAAACCGGTGTGTCGGTCGCGGATTATCAAACCCTCAAAACGGAAGATTTACAGCTGCGTCAGGCGATGCAGGACAGTTACCGACGGGTTAACCCTCGCGGAGCGGTAGTGGATGTTGAGAAGCAATTAAATCGACAGCTAGCAGAATTTGGTGCGGGAGGGCAGCAGAGTGCCTTTACGCCCTCGTTGGTGGCCCTGCTGACCGAGATATCAAAAGTGGATGGGATCGCACTCACTTCGGTGAATTACAGCGGCGGTAAAGACATGCGAGTGAACCTCTCGGCGCCCGATTTCCAGTCGGTAGAGCGCGTGCGTGAACAGTTGGCTCAGCGCCTGCCAGCCGCCGAGCTCGAGAACTCGAATGCGCGAGGTGACGGTGTCGTCGCGCGAATACGGGTGGAGCTGCGCTGATGCGTGCGTGGTACGAATCACTCTCCACGCGGGATCAGCTGGCACTGCTCGTCCTCGCCGGCGCCCTGGGCGCATGGCTATTTGTGCAAGTCGTGTTCATTGAGCTCGACGGTCGTAGGGCGCGCTTGTCTGAGGGCAATCTGGCGTTGGCTAATAAGCTCAATCGCGTTGATCTGAAGGTCGAGCAGCTGGCTGCCTTGCGCGCCGGGGGGGGTGGCAGGCAAGTCAATTTAACGCGCACTCTGAATCAGGCGAGCGAAGCCAATGGGTTGGCCGTGAAGCGCTTGCAGCCGAATAGCCGTGGCGAGGTACAGATTCGTTTCGAGGGTGTCGACTTTGACGGCGTGCTGCGGTTCCTCGAGCAGATTGAGGGGACCGCCGGTCTCACGGTGCTGGACGCCTCGATCAGCAGTGCGGGGCGGAGTGGTGGCGTCAATGCCACGCTGCGTATTACGGGCGGCTGATTGATGGAATGGCTCGTGCAGCGTCACCGCAGCTTGGCGATTGTGCTGCTATGCACGCTGTTGATCGCTCACGTGCCTGCGCGGGTGGTGACCTGGATACTGCCGCAGTCAGCGGTCTTGTCAGGACTGTCAGGCACCCTGTGGTCGGGGCAGGCCGCGAGATCATGGGTTTTGGTCAACCAGCAGCCGGTGATGCTGGGTCAAATCCAGTGGCGGATCAGCCCCTGGCGCCTTTTATGGAGCACGCCCCTACAACTCACTGCCGAGTGGGGTGATCAGATCCTGCAGACACGCTTGGGTATTGGTCTCACCGGGCAATGGCAATTGCGTGACGCGCGAATGGCCTTTGACCTTGATGCGCTTGGCGCCTTTATCCCTCTATACCTCGGTGGGAGAGCGACAAGTGAGTTTGACTTGATTCAATTATCGCCAGAACGGCTAAGCAAAGCGCGCGGTAGAGTGGCTTTGCAAAACACTGTCTGGACCGCCACCAGTGGCAACATTCCGCTCGGTAGCTACAGGCTCTATATAGGGCAGGCGGCTCAGGCAACGCAATCACCGAAATCTGAATCTACGCAGGCCAGTCGTGCTGCCACAGATGGCATCTATGGGGTGTTGGAGACCGATGATGGTGCACTGATTTTGGCTGGCACGGTCAGCCTCTCGGCGAACGACTATAACGTCGACCTGACGGCGACGGGGCCGGTGGCTAGGGACGAGAGTTTCCGCCGGGCGGTATCGATACTGGCGACACCGACCGCGGCAGGATTTGACGTGCTGATCAGCGGTCAGCTGTAGGGTTGCCAATACTGCAGGCGAAACGTAGCGTGTGATCCTTGCAGGACGATCAATAAAAAACGACTCCGCTGGGTGAGCGATGGCTCCGGAGTCACATGGCGCAGGAGCCTTAATCATGGTGTCTACAGGAAATGCGGTCTGGTCGAGCCGTTTCGCTTTTATTATGGCGTCCGTGGGGTTTGCGGTTGGGCTCGGCAATATCTGGCGATTCCCCTACGTGACAGGGGAAAACGGCGGTAGTGCGTTTGTTGTCATCTACCTCATGTGTGCCGTCGCCATTGGCATTCCCTGTCTAATGGCGGAACTGCTGGTCGGTCGGCGCGGCGGCGGCAGTCCGCCGACCTCAATGGCGGCAGTGGCCAAAGAATCGGGCAGAAGTGATCGCTGGCGCGTGGTCGGTGGTCTGGGCGTGGTGACTGCTTATACGATCGCCATTACGTATGCGGTGGTAGTGGGTTGGGTGCTTTGGTATCTCGCCAGAGCGCTGTCTTCCGGGTTTGCCGGATTCGACGCGGCGACTGCAGAGTTAACCTTCTCAGGATTGCTGGCCAATAACCAGGCCATGGTTGTGTGGACTGTGATCGGTAATCTCATCGTAGGCAGCATTATCTATGCGGGCGTCACGGCGGGTATCGAGCGCGCGGTGACGATCATGATGCCGCTGATGTTTTCACTCTTGGTCGGCCTCAGTATCTACAACTACTTCGCGGGCGGTTTTGTGGAGACGCTTGAGTGGCTCTTCACACCCGATTTCAGCAAAGTCAGTGGCGCGACCTTCTTAGCCGCCGTGGGTCAGGCGTTCTTTTCGATTGGTGTGGGTATGGGCGGCATGATGACCTATGGCGCCTATTTGCCTCGCGATTTCTCCATTGCGAGGGGTGCCGGTACGATTGTTTTGGCTGACACGCTCATCGCATTGCTCGCGGGGTTCGTGGTCTTCCCGGCTGTTTTTCATTTTGGACTCGACATGGCCAGTGGCCCCGGCCTGATTTTTCAGACCTTGCCGGTCGCGTTTTCGCAGATGCCGGGTGGCTCAGTCTTCGCAGTGCTGTTTTTCATCATGCTGGCGGTGGCAGGTGTTACCTCTATGGTCGGGCTGCTTGAGAGCGTGACCAGTTGGACCAAAGAGCGGCTGAATACGTCGCGGGAGCGCAGCACGATTTTGGTCGTTGGTTCGGTGACCCTGCTGAGCGTGATCTCTGTGCTGAGCTATAACGTGTGGGAAGAATATCGATTGCTGGGTATGAACTTTAACGAGTTCACAGAAGCGCTCTATGACAAATTGTTCCTGCCAATGGCGGGCCTGTTGGTGGCACTGTTTACCGGTTGGTTTATGCATCGTGACTTCAGCGCTGATGAACTCCGCGATGATGCCCGGTGGTATGGCCTCTGGCGCACGCTGACGCGATTTATTGTGGTACCGGCTGTGGCCCTTATTCTCATCACTGGCCTGGTCTAGATCGATGTTAATCAGTGTGACGGACTGGCTTTGGTCCTATGTGCTGATTGGTGCACTACTGATAGTGGGCGCTCGCTTCACGTTGGGGTCTCGGGGAGTCCAGATTCGACTGTTTCGCCGCACCTTTGCGGTGCTCGCGAATATCGATTGGCGGGGGTCGGATCGCGGGATCTCGAGCTTTCAAGCCTTAGCCGTGAGTATTGCTGGGCGTGTCGGCGGCGGCAACATTGCAGGAGTCGCGGTGGCCATCACACTGGGTGGGCCCGGAGCGTTGTTCTGGATGTGGCTGATTGCGTTACTCGGCATGGCCACCAGCCTGTTCGAATGTGCGTTAGCGCAGCTCTATAAAAGACGCAATGGTGAAGAGACCTTCCGGGGCGGGCCTGCTTATGTGATGCGCCATGGCCTTGGTTGGCGGGTGTTGCCGGTCATCTATAGTCTGCTTCTGCTGATAACCATCGGGTTTGGTTTTAATGCTGTGCAGAGCTTCGTGGTAACGGCGTCGATTGAGTCAGCGTTTGGCGTCCCCGCGGCAGTAAGTGGCGTGGTCATGACAGGGGTCATGGCGGTGATCCTGTTTGGTGGTATTCGCAGGCTGGCCCTGGTCAGTGAAATCGTCGTGCCGGCAATGGTGCTGGGTTACATGGCGCTGGCGTTGATCGTATTGATTCTGAACTTCGGCGATATCCCGCGGGCGATGTGGCTGATTCTCTCGTCCGCCTTTGGTCTTGAGCAGGCTGTGGGTGGTGGTGTGGCGGCTGCGATTGCCCAAGGCGCCAGACGGGGTCTGTTCTCCAATGAGGCCGGTTTAGGCACTGTGCCCAACGTCGCCGCGGCGGCCGATGTGCCGCATCCGATGACGCAGGGACTGGTGCAGTCGCTGAGCGTTTTCATCGATACGATCGTGCTGTGCACGGCGACCGCGCTGATCATTTTGATGTCTTCGGTATATGAAGGCGCCGGGCAGGGTGTTCAGGGCGTGGTGTTGACGCAGATGGCCGTTGCAGAGCATTTGGGCCCGGTCGGAGAGCCGTTAGTGAGTATCGCGTTGGTGCTTTTTGCCACAACGACCATTGCTTATAACTGTTTCCTCGGCGAGAACAGCATAGCCTACTTTGACCGGTTGGGACGCGGCGCGGTGCTGTGGTTTAGAGCCTCTGTCCTGGCCATGATTGCCTGGGCATCGGTTCAGGATCTGGGAACCGTATTTGGGTTCGCTGATCTGACGATGGCGCTGCTGGCCTTAACCAATCTGCTCGCGCTATGGGCACTTTACCCGGTTGCCATGTCATTACTCGAGCACTTTGAAAAACAA
>Ga0213859_10000650_pt1 | contig 15774 bp, 21 predicted proteins | sample PICome_2_FD_160133 | JGI IMG/M metagenome (GOLD analysis project Ga0213859, IMG submission 160133) | Coastal seawater microbial communities near Pivers Island, North Carolina, United States - PICO304 | ecosystem: Environmental > Aquatic > Marine > Coastal | place: USA: North Carolina... | reverse complement strand
GAGTTTAATAAAACGTTAGGGAGTTTAGTTTACTTACAAACTTAGTATGTATGTTTTAATTGCCTACCTCCTTTTATTGTTAGGTAATTATCTTAAGGGGTAACATTAGTTACCCCTTTTTTATTGAGAAAAAAAAATAACTTGTGTGTTATACTTTAGTTACTCCTTGCTTTAATTGTCTAAGAACTAGATGATTAAAAAGCATAATTACTAGGGGGTAGCTATTTAGTTACCCCTTTTTTTTACCACACCCAACCACAGAATCTAGCGTTCACCACCTGCAAAAAAATTAAATATTTACCAGTCAATATTAATATCAACGTTTATCATTCATCTATGAAATATTTCAGTGAAACCAGAGAATTTTTCTGGATACGAATGGTAAAAAAAACCCCGCTAAATTGCGGGGTCATAACAAAAAGAGTTAATTATTTCTATATCATTTTATCATTACCTCCCTTATGTTCATTCCAGTCTTCATCAAACACCAAGACCTCTTCCAATCCATGCTTATAATCAATGCTTGTATCGTTCCAGTTCTCGTATTCTTTTTCAGTTCCGTCTTTGAAAGTTACATACAAAGTTAATCTATGTATGCTCCAGTCTTTGACTTCATCCATATCAATACCATAGTCATCTAAGTTCCATTGCACATAAGCATTGTATCTTGACTCAATATATTTGGCTTTACTCATTGTCATCCTCCTCTAGTTCACTTAGAAATTTTCTAACGTCCTTCAAAGAATGAAAGTGATAGCTTTCGTTTTTACTATTCCTAATCATCCAAGTAATACCTGTATCAAATATATTCCAATCTTTATATTGATATTCAGATGCTCTAACTTTCTTAAGTCTTATAGGTTTACTCATATTCTTCCTCCGTTTCACGAAGAAATGCATCTACTGAAATCGCTACCCAATTAGGTACATCGACAATCGTTTCCTCAGTTCCGTCATCCCACTCGATACCCAAGTTCCACGAGATTATTTTTTTAGGTTCACTCATTTTACTGCTCCTTTATCTTTAGTAATCCATTCAACCTCAAGACTATCGGGTAGACCAAAACAAGGGTCATGCACATACCCGTCTTCTTCATAGTATTCAGACCATGAAGCATATAGCTTTCCTGTACTGGAATTAATTTCATCCCCTTTGTAAGGTTCAGTATCAAAATGATGTTTGATTTCATCCCAGTTTTCTATGTGTTGCACTGGCAATAATCCCGCACAACCCATGCACCAATCCTCAATAGACTCTCCGCTACTCCAAGCATCAGCGATTTCTTGGTCGCCAAAGTCTTCAAGAATCCAAGGGATAAACCAGTCACGAATTACTTGTATCTTTGCTTTCTTCATAGTTGCACCTCCTTCATTAAAGCAGATTCCATTTGATGTAATTCGTATTCAACATTATCAATATCTTTATCTGAAATATAAGACCAAAGAATCTCCTTTGCTCTCTCGTTGTACATCAAATTTTTCCAAGCATTATCTAATTCTTTTTGTGCTTCTTTATCGTTAGATATATTATCCTCAGCATAAGACATCAAAGCATTTTCAATAACTTTTATATCAACACTCATTCTGATACCTCCACTTTAATAATTTTATCCGTAAAGTTAGAGACATCATTGATGCTCATAGTAGACCAATGACAATTACTTTCATTGTGTTTTGCTATAGACATTAATTTAGATACTGCCATATCTATATCAACATCCTTATCAGTTTCAATTTTATAAAAGAATATGCCACCTACTTCATAATCTTTTATACATACATCAGTAATCATTTACTTACCTCCACTTTACTTATTGGCATCTTCTTCAACCTTCCAGTCTCCATATCAAGAAACCAAATTTTATTTTTGTCACTGGTCTTACCCATGTAACTACCAAAGATAGCTTGATTTTTTAATTTCACTCTATCGCCTATACTAAATTGCAATTTTTCCATTATTACCTCCTGTTTTAAAAAAATTGACATCACAGAATCGCCTGTATGCGATTTTGTTAGGGTACCCAAGGGTAAGGCATACCTTAAAATACCCTACCCTTAGAATTGATTTAAAGAACTCAAGCATACAAGTCACTTAAGTCCACCATGATTTCTTCCCCGAAGCTTGGATTAAAACCTTGATACTTGTAGTTATCAGTGTTCGCCCATATCACGGGGATATTGGGGTCGCTTTCGTCTGAGACATTCCCGTATGTATCAGTGAAATAAATCAAGCAATCTATTTCGTCTTTATCATCCGTGAATTCATTCAGTAGATTAAACACTGGGTCGAACTCAGTACCGCCACCGCCACGAAGTTGTAAGTTAAGTTCATCGCCACAATCTAAATCATAATCATCCCACCATTCATCCGTGTCAGTATTTTTCCTAACAACGTGGTCACAGTAGCAGACCTTGATTTGATTAATGCCAACCTCAGATGCGATATGCTGTACTTCTTTAGCGATACAATTCAGTTCATGTTGAGACATACTCCCGCTTGTATCAATCGCTATCGCAAGCTTGCCTTGGATATCACTGTTGTCTCTACTAGGTAAGAAATTGTTTTGCCAAATGAATCTTCTTTCAGACCTCTTCCAAGACTTATCTTCTGAATTAGAGTTTAAGAAGTAATCAGTTAGTATTTCTCTCCAGTCTTGAGCAACGTGATTCTTGTCAGCTACCAGTTCAGACATCGCAGAATTACTATCCGCAAGCTTATCTATCTTTGCGGACTGGGTCACAATCTCTTTGATTTGCTGTCGCACTTCATTGAGAGCAACCCCAGTTAATTCTTTTCCGTCCTTATCTTTAGGTGCGGTAACTTCTCCAATCCCAACCTCAGTTGTCGCATCGATGTAATCATCTATTGACTGGTCAATATTTGGAGAGTTGCCTGTATCAGTATCAGAATCAGAATCGTCAGAAACATTTTCGTTTTCCATCGATTTTTGTTCTTCATATTCCTCTTCTTTTTCCTGATGCAGTTCTCTATAAATTTCTTCCGCACTCTTACTAGCATATTTATAATCAAGCAGTCCACCCTCGGGCAACGGGATTCCTTGTTTATCTAGCCACCAGTTAATCGCATAATCAGTAGCTACATTCCAAAGCTTGTGATTCCTTTTGCCTTTCCTTACTGGATGCTCCCATATAACGTGGCTCGCTTCGTGTATTAACACTCCGCCCAGTTCATCGTCTAAATGCTCCTCAATGAACTTGTTGTTCCACTTTATGCAAGTCCCGTCAGTACACATAGTCTCAATGCTATCGTCTTCAATCAGTGGCAAGTTGAGAAGCATAGAAGCAATCCCTCTATGCTTGCTCATTAACTTAGCACGGATTTTTGTAAGTCTCTCCGCATTAGTCATCTTTACCACCTCCAAACATTGAACCTAATACTTGGTCATTAAGTTCGCTTGATGCTTCCTTAAGTCCTTGGCTCACATTCTCACGTTTAGATTGAGCATAGTCTGAATCATCCCTAAGAGAATCTATGTCATTAATCTTGCTCATAACTGAAACCAGTTTCTGATGTGCTTGATTAACTTCCTTGATATCTCCAAAGATTTCTTTATTAGCTTGCGGTAGATTCTCAAGCTTCTGTCTCAGCTTTTCAAAACCACTGTCACGGAATGGAGACTTACCTTTATTTTTAGGGTCATAGTTCTCCAAGTTCTCCGCTAAGTGTTCCGCCAGTTCAACAAGTCCGCCTATGCTTTCCTTGATACCGCCCTCAATATTAGCTTGCACTCTTCTCTCAGTGTCAGCTTGAATCTTAGACATCATAGCTTCACTTACATTAAGTCTAATATCATTGGTATGGCTAGGTATTAGATTAATCTCCCAATCAAATTTGAACTTATTAATCAGTTCGTCCTTGCTTGGATAATCTAAAGGATTATATGCGGTGCCAAGAATATGTTTAGCTTCGGCTACATTCTTGTCATACTCATTCATAAATCCTCTTACCTCTCTATCCCATTGCTCCTTAGCTTCATTCACTTTATCTTGAAGTTCATCAAGCTTAGAGTTAGGGCAAAGTCTCCAACCACTCACGGATTTTCCGTCCTCAGTTGTTGTATCACTCCACGCGGTAGTCATTGGATAGAACCACTCATTTCTGAATTGGTTTAAGATTCGTCTGAAATACTTGTTGCAATCTTTACCCAGTATTTTCTTAGATACCTTAACCGCTTCTGAATTGGTTACACCATGAGTTGATGCTAGGTTATCAGTTAACCTTTCATCAACCTTGATTCCACTCCAGTGCTTCGCTGTAAGTCTAACTAGAGTTGCAGTTTCTTGTAATGTATTACTCATAATCCTTACACCTCCAAGTCACTGTGTCTTACTTTGAACTCACTAAACTTTTTTGTGTTTGTAAGTTCGTTGTATTTCTTAACCATTCCACGAGCAAAGAATATCGCGAACTCGGGAGACGGCATTTTCTCAATCCAAGATAAAGCATTTTCAAAGTAAAAGATTCTATCTTTATCACTGGCTTTACTTACCACTTCCATGAGAGCAACACTTGATAAATAAGACAGTCCAACATCCTCTAAGACATCAACATCTTTTCCAGTAACGATATCTTTTAGATTTGGTAATCTGTCCTTGAGTCTCAAGAATGTAGAGAACTCAATCGCTTCTACTTCTCCAACGTCTCCCTCAAACATTCTTTGTTGCAAGAAGCTTGGCGGATTCGTTTTGTAAGTATCAGACAATCTAACCCAAGACCTAGGGCTAGGTTGCGGATTATTATCCTTAGCATCGAATCTCCATAGAGACTGGGGAGAGTTCTGAATGTAGGCGATAACGTCACTTGATACCCCGTTATTCATTGCCCAGTCTGTCCAGTCTTCAACATCATGTTCAACATTAATGACTGTGATTCTACCCACCGCATGAGCAAGCAGTTTATTTGCTCCGCTTCTGTCAGTGTGTCTATTACCCGCTAGAACTATATTCCAACCTTTAGGTAATTCGTACTCGCCTAAACGTCTCGCATCGTCTTTTCCTTTAGGGTCTAAGAGTTGTCCTATTACCTTTTGGATTGATGCGGGTGCTTGTGCGAATTCATCAAAGAATAAAAGACCGCTTCCGCCTTTAGGTAAGTTACCCAAGAAAGCTTTCTTTTGTTCTCCGTCATCAACGTATGGCAATCCGTTTAAGTCAATCGTTTCATAAAGAGCCAGTCTGAAATCAACAAAACCAAACTCTCCCTTTTTGGGATTCGTCTCGCCTTGCTTGACTTCCTTACCATTGGCTAATTCTTCCGCTACCGCTTTCACGATAGAAGACTTTCCTATTCCAACACCTCCAAGAAGCATTGGCACATTTCCGCCCTTTAATACATGGGCAACAACGTTTTTAGTTTCACTAGGTTTAAACATATTTTCCTCCTATAAATGTAAAAATGTTTAAGTATTGACTGGTCAATATAAATATTTCCCAATCGGAATGACACGGAGATGTTCTCCCCGTGTTTCGTAGCATTTCAGCTTTACTCGTCAGATTCCTCATTAACTTAAGCTTTCCCAGTATTTCCTTACCGCGTCTGAATCGTCCCACATTGGAACACCAGTATCAGACATCCACTCCTTAAACTCTTCCATGAATACGTCCTTGAAGTGTTTATAGTTATCAGAAACTAAGTTCCTAATCTCGTGGTATAAATTGAGTTGCGGTTCGTCAGTTTCTAACTGTGCGATTCTGAACATAGCACCATTAATTTTATCGCCTAGTTGATGCATATATCCATTGCTTTGAAACTTGAGCCAATAGTCTAGCCAGTCTCGATATTCTCTCTCGCCATAATGTCCATTGAGATAGCAACGAACTACCACCCCAAGTTGAGATTTATTGAGAGCCATTTCTTTGAAATTTTTCATTACCAAGTCCTCCTTTCAATTAAAATTTCTTTGTAAGTATTCATTCTAAAAATATCATCTTCGCCAAGATACTTTCTCAATGCTTCGTTGTTGTACTCGTTAGCCAGTCTCCAATAACCATTTCTAAGCTTGTCGTCATCATAGTGTTTAGACCATTGAGACTTAAGAAACTCCTTGTGCTTGTCTTCCTCAGTCTTAACCCTAAAGAATGAATAACCGCCTATAGAATCCTCAACGAATTCCACTGGTTTACCAGTTAAATTATGTTCTGTGATAGAACCCTTTTCATATTGTGAAGCTTTCATATTTACCTCCTATAAAATTGTTAATATGTTTGCTTAAGAGAAGTATAGTTTAGATAGCATTTAATATCAAATAAAACATCATTAGAGAATCTTATCTCTAAGCTTGATTTTTGCTATCGTTGAGCCATGAGTCTTAGGGTAGTAAAAGAAGATAAATTAACCATGAAGCAAAGGCGGTTCGTGGATGCTATTTTGTCTGATAAATATGACTCGCAAATTGCTTGCTACATGGATGTTTATGACGTTGATTTAGACGATAAGGGCAACATACCCAAATGGGCAAACGTAGAATGCACGAGGTTAATGCAAAACCCTAAGATAGCCCTAAGCATTAGAGAGGGATTGAAAGCAAAAGAGAAGCGTTTACTAGCTTCTACCCTACGAACTAAAGACTATGTTTTAAAAAAGCTTTATTCATTAGCGGAAGAGGATATCCAAGCTAGCAGTAAGATAAGAGCATTGGAACTTCTAGGAAAATCAGTAGCAATGTTTACTGATGTTCAAGAGACCAAAGAAACACGAACCAGTGAAGACATAGAAAAAGAACTTGAATCAAAAATTAATGAGTTGCTGTCCCAGTAACTAGAACCCACCCCATAAGAGAAACCCAAAATAGAAAAATAAAGGTAGACCCTCCCCCCATATATGGTATAGGAGTCCCGACTGACATACATACATAGTGATTTGCACAAACAATACTATGATTTTCATAAGGGTACCCCCTTGTTGTTTTATTTCTAGCTTTTTGCTAGCATAGATATATAGGATTCGTTTAGATATAGTCTGGGTCCCATAGATAGGCTAGAATATTTTATATAATATCTGTTGACTTTACTTGTGAATAGGTTCAATATGGTAAAATATTCATATTTCTATGACTAGATTATATCTAACTTAGGTAATACCTAGCTAGGTGATACCTAGAAGGGATAGATATAGATATAACTTAGATAGAGAAATAAAGAAATATGAAGCCGACAACTGTATCAAAACTAAACTCTCTCACTCCAGAGGAGAAAAAAGATTTACTTCCATTGGTTAACGAACTCTTAGCTTCAAAGAAGAGAGAGGAGTGCCAGGATTCCTTTATGAAGTTTATAAAGAATCAGTGGAGTGCGTTTATTGAAGGACCACACCACAAGATAATGGCGGAAGCTTTTGAAAGAGTTGCTAGAGGTGAGTTAAAAAGACTTATTATTAATATGCCACCTCGTCATACCAAGTCGGAGTTTGCATCTTATCTATTACCTGCGTGGTTTTTAGGTAAGTATCCAGAGAAAAAGATTATACAAACAGCTCATACCGCAGAACTTGCAGTAGGTTTTGGTAGGAAAGTAAGAAACCTTGTTAACGGAGATGACTTCAAAGAAGTGTTTCCTGATGTAAGCTTGCAATCAGATAGCAAAGCTGCGGGAAGATGGAATACGAACAAAGGCGGAGAATACTTCGCTATCGGTGTTGGTGGTGCTGTAACAGGTAAAGGTGCTGATCTCCTTATTATTGATGATCCCCATTCAGAACAAGAAGGTGCCAGTGCTGACCCAGCAGTATTCAACAAAACGTTTGAATGGTATACGTCTGGTCCTCGTCAACGTCTGCAACCTAAAGGAGCCATAGTAGTTGTTATGACTAGATGGAACCAAAAGGATTTGACAGGACAAGTAATAGACGCATCTATTAAACGCGGTGGTTCTGATGAGTGGGAAGTAATTGAACTTCCTGCCATCATGCCGTCTGGTAAACCTTTATGGGAAGCTTTCTGGAAGTTAGAAGAACTAGAAGCTTTGAAAGCTGAACTACCTACAAGTAAGTGGATGGCTCAGTATCAACAAGACCCAACCTCAGAAGAAGGTGCCATAGTTAAAAGAGAATGGTGGAATGTTTGGAACGACAGACATCCTCCAGATTGTGAGTTTATTATCCAGTCATGGGATACAGCCTTTATGAAAAACAATCGTGCTGACTACAGTGCTTGTACTACCTGGGGTGTATTCTATAGAGAAGGTGATGATGGATACCAAGCACCGAATGTAATACTATTAGATGCATACCAAGAAAGATTAGAGTTTCCTGAGTTAAAGAAAAGAGCTATGCAGATGTACCAGGAAAGAAAACCAGATGCTTTTATAGTAGAAGCAAAAGCAGCAGGTATGCCGTTAATATTTGAACTTAGGGCTATGGGCATTCCTGTACAAGAATATACACCAAGCAGAGGAAACGATAAGATATCAAGAGTAAACGCAGTCTCAGATTTATTTGCATCAGGCGTAGTCTGGGCTCCCGACACAAGATGGGCAGAAGAAGTAGTTGAGCAGTTTGCTGGATTCCCTAACACGGAACATGACGATTTAGTTGATAGCAGTACGCAAGCTCTGTTAAGATTTAGACAAGGCGGATTTATTCCAATACACTCTGATGAAGAAGATGAACCATTAGAGCATAATAGAACTGCTAATTATTACTAGGAGAAATTTTGGCTATAGATAGAGATATACCTATTGACGGAACTGTTGAAGCAGGGGAAGAGCAAGGGTTAGAAGTTACAATAGAAAACCCAGACTCAGTTTCAGTTGAGACTGAGGATGGAGGTATGATTATTGATTTTGATCCTCAATCAGAAAAACAAAGTGCGTATGCAGGTTTCTATGAAAACCTTGCTGAGTATATTGACGAAGATATATTACAAAGCATAGGTTCAGATTTATGTTCTGCTTTTGATGCTGACAAAGATTCCCGTAAAGAATGGGAAGAAAGTTATACTAAAGGTTTAGACCAACTAGGATTAAAGGTAGAAGAAAGAACACAACCTTGGGATGGAGCTTGTGGAGTATTCCACCCTATGCTTTCAGAAGCAGTAATCAAGTTTCAATCTCAAGCTATCTCAGAGATATTTCCAGCTAAGGGACCAGTAAGAACACAGATAGTCGGTAAGATAACCGAAGATAAAACCAAACAAGCAGAAAGAGTTAAAGATTATTTAAACTATCTATTAACTTATGAAATGAAAGAATACAGAACTGAGACTGAGAAGATGTTGTTCCATCTTCCTTTAGCTGGTTCTGCATTTAGAAAAGTTTACTATGATCCTAATTTAGAAAGACCATGCGGACACTTTGTTCCAGCAGAAGACATGGTTGTAAACTATGGTGCTGCTGACTTAGAGACTTGCGAAAGAGCAACTCATGTTATGAAGAAGAGCAACAATGATCTTCGTAAGATGCAAGTAAGTGGTTACTATAGAGATGTTAGCGTACCAGACTCTAAACCATCTGCTAGCGATATAGCAGAGAAGTACAACGAAATGACTGGTGAACAAGATAGCTATGCTTACGATAACAGGCATACTATTTTAGAGATGCAAGTTAATCTTGATCTACCAGGATTTGAAGACGAAGTTAATGGAGAAGCAACAGGTATTGCTTTACCTTATATAGTTACAATAGATTATCCATCTGGAGTTATCCTAAGTATCAGAAGAAACTACTTAGAGAATGATGCTAGAAAAGAAAAGAGAAATCATTTTGTTCATTACCAATATTTACCAGGAATAGGTTTCTATGGTTTTGGACTTATACATTTAATAGGAGGCTTGAGCAAATCAGCTACAAGTATCCTAAGACAGTTAGTTGATGCAGGGACACTCTCAAATTTGCCTGGAGGTTTGAAAGCCAGAGGTCTCAGAATCAAAGGGGATGACACCCCTATCATGCCTGGAGAGTTCAGAGACGTTGATGTACCTGGCGGAGCAATAAAAGATAACATCACCTTTCTTCCATATAAAGAACCAAGCGGCACCCTGTATCAACTACTTGGCACTATCGTAGAAGAAGGAAGAAGGTTTGCAAGTATCAATGATATGAAAATATCTGATATGAACAACCAAGCTCCTGTAGGAACTACGCTTGCTCTTATAGAAAGAAACATGAAAGTTATGAGTGCAGTCCAAGCAAGACTACACGCTTCTATGAGAAGAGAGTTTGATATCCTAGTAGATATCGTAAAAGACTTTACTGACCCAGCATATCCTTATGCTGATTCAGAAGAAGAGTTTATTAAGAAAGAAGATTTTGATGAAAGAGTAGATGTGCTACCAGTATCTGATCCTAACGCAGCAACTATGGCTCAAAGGATTATGCAGTATCAAGCTGCAATGCAGTTAGCTCAATCAGCTCCTCAAATGTATAACTTGCCTGAACTTCATAGACAAATGCTTGAGGTGTTGGGCATTAAAGATGCTGACGAGATAGTACCAGTAGATGATGATATCAAACCAGTTGATCCAGTTACTGCGGTACAAAACATTATTAATGGTAAGCCTGTTAAAGCTTTCCCTTATCAAGATCACGATGCACACATACAAACAGTTATGTCTGCTAATACAAACCCAGAGATAGTACAGATAGTACAACAAAGTCCTAATGCTCCTACAATACAAGCAGCAGGTATGGGATACGTTACAGAACATCTATCTCTTAAATACAGAAAACAAATTGAAGAAGAAATGGGTATTGAGTTACCTCCAATGGGAGAACCTTTACCAGCAGATATTGAGAAAAGATTATCTGGACTTGTTGCACAAGCTAGTGAGATTCTTAAATCTAAAGCAGAAGTTAATGCTGAACAAGAAAGAATACAGCAACAAATGCAAGACCCAATACTTCAACAGAAAGAAAGAGAGTTATCTATTAAAGAAGCACAGGTACAAAACAAAGCACAGATTGATGCAGCTAAGTTAAACCTTGATGCACAGAAAGCTCAAGCTAAAGAACAAACAGAAAGATTAAGAATTAGTGCACAGTCTGAAATGGCTGGTGCTGCTATAGGTCAAAAAATTGCTAGCGATTTGCTAGATGAAGGGCTAGCAAAGAGCAAGCAGGCTCATGAAGATTACAGAAAAGGTATTGACATAGGTATTAAAATAGCCGAAGATATCAATAAGAATGATAAATGATATCAAAGAGCAATCACTTTCTGAATATTTAGGAAGCAGAATACGAACAATAATGAATGACCATGCCGATCAAATAGCGGGTGGTGGTTGTAAAGACTTTGCTTCGTATCAAAGACTCTGTGGTGTCATTGAAGGTCTAGCACTTGCAGAACGCGAGATGTTAGATTGGAAAGAAAAAATGACTAATAACTAGAGTTAATATGGCTAATACAGATAAAGATATTCTTAATAAACTTCCTGAACCAAAAGGCTACAGACTTTTAGTTGCAATTCCAAAAGTAGAAGAGAAGACAGAGGGCGGTATTATTCGTGCTGAGTCTACTCGTAAACAAGAAGAAGTAGCAACTATATGTGGCTTAGTTGTAAAGATGGGACCTGATGCTTACAAAAGCGAATCAAGGTTTCCTACTGGACCTTGGTGCAAAGAAAATGACTGGGTTATATTCAGACCTTATTCTGGCACAAGGGTAACTATATTTGGTGAAGAGTTTAGAATTATCAATGACGATACTGTTGAAGCTGTGGTTGACGATCCTAAAGGAGTTAACAGAGCACAATGAGTGAAGAAGCTTTAAACCAAGAAAACGAAGAAATTACTACAGATAAATTCTTTGGTGTTAAACATGATTTAGTTACACCTAAAGAAGATGTTGAAGTAGAAGTCTTAGAAGAAGAATCTAATCTACCTGATCCAGAAGAAGTTAAGGTAGCTAAAGAACCAGAAGTTAAAACAGAAGAAGTAATTTTAACTGACGAAGATTTAGATAAAGAAATAACTGATTACAGTGAAAGGGCTGGCAAAAGAATCAATCAGTTAAAGTATGAGTTCCATGAAGAACGTAGAGCTAAAGAAGCATCAGCTAAAGAAAAGAATGAAGCTGTTGCTAGACTTAAAACTCTTATGGATGAAAATGCTAGGTTGCAACAACAAGTTAACTTAGGTTCACAAGAGCTTAATAAGACAGCATTACAAGGTGCACAATGGGCTGAGTATTCAGCACAACAACAATTAAAAGCTGCACAAGATGAAGGAGATGCTGAAAAGATTGCACAAGCTACACAGCTTTTAACACAAGCACAAATAGCAAAACAAAATGCTTCACAGTATGCTCAAAGAGTTGCACAGCATATTGCACAGCAACCAGTAACACAAACACAAGAACAACCAGTGGCTCAACCTCAGGCAGAAGAAAAGCCACAGATTGATCCTCTTATGGAAGAGTGGTCAAATAACAATCCTTGGTTTATGGGAGAAACCCCACAACATCAAAGTATGTCTCAATATGCTTTATTCCTTGAATCACAAATTAGATCACAAGGCATTCCTATTGGGTCAAAACAAGCGTATGATGAAATAGACAAAGGAATGAGAAATCAATTTCCAGAATTTTTTGGAGTCCAGCAAGAAGCTGTTGTAGAAACGGAAGTTCCAGCACAACCCCAAGTGGACAGACAAGCATCGACAGTAGTCGCACCAGTATCGAGGACAACTGGTAAAACACCTCGCAAAGTACAGCTCACGGCAGCACAAGTTAGACTAGCACGCCAACTTGGCATTACGCCAGAGCAGTATGCCAATCAACTATTAAAGGAGAACTAAATGGCAGAAGATAAGAAAATTGCAGAAGAAGCTCAAGCTGATTCAGAGCAAGTGCGTACCCCCAGAGGGCAAGATAGCCGAGAGGCAGAAATGAATACTATGGACTGGGAAAATCCAGTCAACCTACCAGCTCCCACACCTCAACCAGGTTGGGTTTTTAGATGGGTTAGAACTGCTTTACTAGGTGAAGCTGATAATCCAAATGTATCCAGAAAGTTTAGAGAAGGCTGGATTCCTTGCAAAGCAGAGGATCATCCTGAACTAAGTATCTTAATGGACCATAAATCCGAATGGGCGACTAAGGGTAATATAGAAGTAGGTGGACAAATTTTATGTAAGATTCCAGAAGAAAAAGCAAAAGCTAGAGATGAATACTTTGCTGGACAAGCAAAGAATCAAATTGAATCTGTAGACAATGCTTATTTCAAGGACAATGATCCAAGAATGCAGAAGGAAGTTTACGAAAGAAAAAGTAGAACCAGTTTCGGTAGTGATTCATAATTTTATAAATTTATTTTAATTTTTATTGGAGAATTACTATGGCAGATGTAGCCTCACCTTTTGGTGCAGTTCCTGTAAGCTCATTAGTATCTTGTGCATATAACGATAAAATAGTTCATTATAAAATTGCCAGCGGATATAACACTAATATTTTCTATGGCGACTTTGTAAAATGGAATGACGACAACCCTAATACCACTATCCAAAAGGATGTTGGTACAACTGCGTTGACACCCATTGGAGTATTTTTAGGATGTTCATATACTGATCCAGTTTCAGGTGAATTTAGACAGTCTCAATATTATCCTGCTAATACAGCAGCAAGTGATATTGTGGCTTATGTGCAAAGTGATCCTTTCGTTGTTATGAAGATACAGGCAGACGGACCAGTAGATCAAGATGATCTTGGTAAGAATGTTCCTATTGTTCAAACAGCAGGTTCAACTTTGATTGGTACTAGCAAAAATGCGATTGATATTTCAGCAGCAGCAACAACTAATACGTTGCCGTTAAAGATTATTGACTTTGTCGATGGTCCAACGGATGCTTTGGATTCAGCTTTCCCAGAAGTGCTAGTGATGTTTAACGTAGGGCACCAGTTGCTCAACACAACAGGTATTGGTTAAGGAGTAATATTATGGCAGCTATTTCAAGAGCAAATCAGCTTCACCAATTACTACCAGGACTTAATGCCCTGTTTGGTGAAGAATATCAAAGTTACGACAATGAACATGAGCAAATCTATGATACAGAGAACTCAGAGCGTTCATTTGAAGAAGAGCTAAAAATCTCAGGATTTGGTGCAGCTCCCGTTAAAGCGGAAGGTGCTCAGATTATGTATGACACAGCTCAAGAATCATTCGTGGCTAGATACACACACGAAACTATTGCAATGGGATTTGCAGTTACAGAAGAAGCAATGGAGGATAACCTTTATGTTTCTCTTAGCGGTAGATATACCAAAGCATTAGCAAGAGCAATGGCTTACACAAAACAAGTAAAAGCTATGGCACCACTTAACTTAGGTTTCACAACCTTTAATTCAGGTGACGGAGTATCATTATTTAATACTGCTCACCCATTAGTAAGTGGCGGAACAAATGCAAACAGACCAGCAGTCGGTGCTGACTTGAACGAAGCTTCTTTAGAAGATGCTATCATTCAAATTGGTGGATGGACTGATGAAAGAGGTCTTAAGATTGCAGCACAAGCAAGAAAGCTTATTGTTCCATCAGCTTTACAGTTTGTAGCAACTAGATTGCTTAAGTCAGAATATCAACCAGGTTCAGCAAACAATGACGTTAACGCTATTGTTTCAACTGGCGTGTTACCAGAAGGCTTTGCAGTTAATCATTATTTAACTGACACTAACGCTTTCTATCTCATGACAGATGTACCTGATGGTATGAAGCACTTTGTTAGATCACCTATGCAAACAAGCATGGATGGTGACTTTAACACAGGTAACGTAAGATATAAGGCAAGAGAAAGATACTCATTTGGTGTATCTGATCCTCTTGGTATCTTCGGATCACCTGGAAGTTCATAAGAACTGTGAGGGGAGCTTCGGCTCCCCTTTTTATTTATTTATATAAATCCCTTTCTTTTTAAGTTTTTTAGGTATATAGTCAAAGAATAGTTTTGGCATATACAAATATGCTGGTCTCATGGAGGACTGAAATTATGGCAAGTAAAGTTTCAAGCGTTAATGAATTACCGCTTAATATAGTTAAAAATAGACCTGATGCACAATCAATAGTGCAAGGTGTAACAGACAGAAGTCTTAAAGGTAACGCACTTCCTTTTTATAATAGACAAGACCCTGCTCTTATAGAGGAGTGGTTTGACGATTTTAATTATTTCAACACAAGTAAATACTTAGTAACTAAAGTAGAGGCTGGTTCAGGATCAGCTTCACAAACAGTTTCAGGTTCAATTCTAACAATACAAAATGATGATGGAGCTAATGACTACACTTGTATACAACCACAATTAGGCGACAATACAAACATTGCAAATTTTATAAATCCTGTCGCTGAAAAAGGTAAAGATATATTTTTTAGAGCTAGAGTAAGAATTGCTGATTTATCCATTACAAAATTCCAAATAGGTCTTATGGGTAAAAACCCAGGAAGTTTTCCTACATTTGGTAGTTTTAATAATCATATAATGTTTACATGGAAACAATTTGGTAGCCCTATTTTATATTGGCAGTATGGATTAAGTGTCACAACAAACATTTGGAATCCATTTCCAGGTAGATTATTAAATCCAATAGAAGGTAATAAAGTATCAGTAGCAGATAGTTATACAGTACCATACCCTGCGGATGGTTCTGGTTCAAGATATCAAGCTTATGCAGGAAGTAATGAAGGTACTATTGCAGCATCAGGACTTCCTATTTCTGATCCTGAATATCCAATACTTAGAAACAATGAATGGTTTAGACTTACTTTAATATATAAAGCAGGAAACCATAAAGCACCAAATGGTCAAGACACAAATGGAAGATTAGAATTTTGGTTA
>Ga0213859_10000648_pt1 | contig 15804 bp, 20 predicted proteins | sample PICome_2_FD_160133 | JGI IMG/M metagenome (GOLD analysis project Ga0213859, IMG submission 160133) | Coastal seawater microbial communities near Pivers Island, North Carolina, United States - PICO304 | ecosystem: Environmental > Aquatic > Marine > Coastal | place: USA: North Carolina... | reverse complement strand
CGACGTGGCAACCCTCGATCGCCTCGATAGACTGGTTATATCAGTTTATGAGAAAGAAAACTATGAGTTCTTTCAAAATGAAATCAAAAAACTGTCAGTCCCTAAAATAGAACTGAGGAAGCAATGGACCAATGACGACAAGTTCAATAATTGTGGTGGGTTCTTTAATGAGGAGTCTGCCAATCGTCCGTGTAATCTCCCGTCAGAAAGAATGTATATTGACTGGAACATGGACATAAGATTGTGTTGTCACGATTGGAAAGAGAAAAAGGTTATGGGAAATATAAGAGAACATTCTATTTCAGAAGTATGGAATAATGCTATGTTTACCGAATACAGGAATCACTTATCAAATGGTCACCGTCACTTGTTGAGTCCTTGTTCAAAATGCAATGCGTATGGTTTAGGAGATGTTTATGTATAAGTTATTTGTTGGCTATGATTCAAATCGCCCTGAGATTTTCGAGGCATGTGAGAGGTCAATCAGAAAATACTCAGATATTGAGGTAAACAAGATTAGCACTACTTTACTGCCTGAATCATGCTGGTGGAGAGAACGATCTGAAAAGGAGAACACTGAGTTCTCTATTTGTCGTTTTCTGATTCCTTTTCTGTCAGACTATGAAGGCATATCACTTTTCATGGACGATGACTTCATAGTAACCTGTGATCCTGCTGAGGTTGTTGAACTGTTTGATGAGCAGTATGAAGTGCAAGTGGTACAGCATGATTATGTTCCTAAGAAAGATACCAAATGGCTGACAATGAGAAACCACCCATACGATAAAAAGAACTGGAGCAGTATGATGCTGTTTAATAATGCCAAGTGTAAAATCCTCTCACCCTTTCGTGTGAATGCCTCTCCAGGATTATATCTACATCAGTTTGACTGGGCAGAAAAGGTTGGTGCCCTGCCTAGAGAATATAATCATCTTGTAGGTGAGTACAAGGAAAGACCTGCAAAGTTTTACCATTTTACAAATGGAATCGACTACCCACTTTGGAATGAACTAAATGATTACCGTCGTCACAAAAGTAAAATATCCTGACAAAGCATTTGCCAACAAGGATGAGTTCAAGTCCTTTATGGTAAAACATTTTGTCCCAGAGTCAGATCCCCTGAGACAATATAACTTTGGGTTGATGGACAAATATGGTCACTGCTTCTTTAACTTACATTTTCAAAAACCTAACATGGGCATACTGTATCATCGTTACCATACTGACGAAGATTATCAGGGTAGTATTCCCTTACGGTGGCAACAGCAAAAGTTGTTGAATGCAAGTGGAATCGACTATGACTTTGAACTTCAACCTGAACTAAAAACTTTGCCTGAGGAAGAGTATGAAAAACTTCATAAGGTAAACCTACAACCAACAAATATTAAAATAGACATACTTCAGTTTTTGTCTGAAATCGAGAAGTATAAGGATAGGTTCTGGTCATGGGGTGATAAATTTGAAGGTAGGTTTGGTTTGCCTTTGGTCAATATGAATGGTGCAATCGACAATGAGGTAGAACCTTCTTGCTGGCCACTTGATAGGTGGAACTTTGTGAAACTTGGATACAATGATACGCCAGAAGATTTCACAAAATTTTACACGAGTCCACTAAATATGAATACAATGGTGAATGAGACTGACTTCACTTCACCAACTGAAGTCATGGACCTTGATTCACTGAAGGTCTTGGCACCGATTAAAAAGTATATGGTTCGTTCCTGCATATTAAAATTTCATACCCGTGCTCATTTCAAACCACACATAGATACCTGGAAAGACAAATCACCCTGGCTCAGACTTTGGGGAACTACAGATCCTGAGAGTGTTAAGTTACGTTACAAGTCTGATGATGGTGAGTACATTTGGAATGACATAAAGAAAGAGTATGAATGTTATATGCCAGAAGAGAAGGTAGAACCTGGCAGATTGTATCTGCATGATAGTTCAATATGGCACGATGCAATATCATATGCAGAAAACACCTATCAATTTTTCATAGCCTTAAACATAGATGCAAGACATAGCAAAGAAATTAACCGAGCATAGAAAAACAGCAAAACCTATTATTGATCAGGCACAGAAGTTTATTAATCAGGGTGTGCCGATCGATGATTTTGATTTGCTCAACACATATGAGAGTATGACTCTAGAGGTTGCCAGATTATATTCTCAACTGATTTCAAAAGAACCTGACCAGAGACTGATTGAAGACTTGTATGCATTGTTCATTACATTAGAACCAAAGTTTGGGTGCGGTGAGAATGATGAACGAGAAAGATACATTGCAAAACATATGGCAGATGCCATAGAAAGACACTACGAATGATAGGAGTTGTATGCTCAGGAGGTGCTGACAGCAGTATGATGCTTTATGAGTTGTCAAGAACCTTGAAGCAGATCAAAGTTTTTACATTCGTGCTTGAGAACAATCGACCTTACAATATCATTAAGTCTACTGATGTGATAAACTTTTGCAAGGGAAAATGCGATATTATTCATGTGATCAACTATATACCTGCACACCTTTCTATCAAAGATTTTATTGAAAATCATCAGTCGATTTTTGAAGACATTGACATTTTATTTACAGGGCACACAGAAAATCCTCCATTAGATGAAGTACCACCTTCTACTGAATCAAATAGAGATCCTGGTATTGACAAAGAAATCCTTGAACACATGGGCAACTTTATAGCGATACATCCTTATTTCAATATAAACAAAAAAGGAATCGTACAAAAGTATAAAGATTATGGTGTGTATGAAACTCTATGGCCATTGACTTGGAGTTGTGAAGGGTCAGAGGAGCAGACTAAATATTATACGGTAACTTGTAATGAATGTTGGTGGTGTAAAGAAAGAGAATGGAGTGAAACCTGAGATAACAAATACCTTCTGCAACTTCCCCTTTTCACAAATCGCCTTGAAAGAATGGAGCAAGGATACTGGCATCGTAACTGCCTCACCTTGTTGCAACAGCATTAGACCCTCTAACGACTTTGATCCTCTTAAACTCAGAAACAAAATAACTGGCAACGTAGACGACATCTTTCACTCACAGGAAATGAATGACCTGAGAGAAAGCATGTTAAAAGGTGAGAAGCACCCTGCCTGTGATGTTTGCTGGGATAGAGAAGACAATGAGAATCCAGATAGTTTCAGGTTGAGGAGTGATGTCAGTTTTGAGGTAGATGTCAACAACCCTACCATACAAAAGGTTGATGTAACTTTTGGTGAAGAATGCAACCTGCGATGCAGGATGTGCACTCCGAAACTCAGCAACAGTCTGAGAAAGGACTACAAGTACTTCCATAAAAATAATCTTGATGTATCTGGCATAGAGTTTTTTGATTTCGTTGATCCAGAGTTTTTGAAGGATGGCAGTGAAAATGAAGTACTGTATTGGAAAGACGATACTCAATGGCAGAGCATACTCAACAAGGATCTGAAATCTTTTATGGCATCAGGTGGAGAACCACTGCTGTCAAAATCATTCTTAGAGTTTATTGACCAAGCACCCTCATCTGTTCACCTTGACTTTCATTCTAACTGCACACTGTTTTCAAAAACAATAGTAGAAAAACTATCTCGGTTTGATAAGATTACATTGAGAGCAAGCATCGACAGTGTCTATGAAAACTATGAGTACATTCGTTACCCGATGAAGTGGAAGATGCTTGAGAAAAACATGACTAGGATTAGGGAAATGAGTAATGTTAGGGTTGATATAAACTGTGTACTATCAGTCCTGAATGCTTTTGACCTGCACAAGTTGTTTGACTATTTTGACACAAATATCTTTGTTGATCTGCTTGTGCCAGAAGACAAATACATTAGTGTGAAGTTCCTACCGAGGGAACTCAAAGAGCAACTGATTGAGCAATATACCTCTTATCACTCAGACAGAATAAATCTAAACGATGCAATCAACTTTTTGAAAAAGCATATAGATGTAGAAGGTGATAGTAAAAACATGTTGAAGGAAATAACATTATTTGATCAGGCAAGGAATCAAAACTATAAACAATACTTATCAAATGACCTGGTTCAATGGATTACAAAACATTCAAAAACAACAGAATAAATCAAGCATTCTCAATAGAAAATTTTGGACTGTCGCAGATAGAGATAGTTTTCTCTGACCTGTGCAATAGGACTTGCTCATTCTGCCCGAGAGGTGTTGACTACCCAAACTCAAATGATAATATGTCAGTCGAGGATGCTGAGTTAATAAGGCAAAGACTGATAGAGTTTAACTACAAGGGTGCTGCTACAATCAGTGGAAAAGGTGAACCACTCTTAAACAAAAAGGCAGTTGAGTGCATCAAAAAACTGAAACAGTGGAAACCACTGCTGATTACCAATGGCGATCCTCTGTTAAAAGATGAGACCTTGGTTGAAAGAATGTTCGAAGCAGGACTTGGGCATTTGATTATCAGTGAGTACGATTCAGAAGAAAAACTAAATATGTGGTATAGAACATACAAGGACTATCCTCTGTTTGTGAGGAATCTGATTGGAGACTTTTCCTATGAAGAGGCATCAATCAGTAACCGAGGTGGTGCGATGTATAGTATTAATGAATCCTTAGAAAAAGCATGTTATCTACCATTCTATAAAACTGTTATAGATTTTGATGCTAAGGTTCAGTTCTGTAATAATGACTGGACATACAAGTATGAGATAGGAGACCTGAGAAAACAATCATTAAAAGAGATATGGTTGAGCGAAGAGATGATGTTGTTTAGAAAACTGTTAGCGAACGGCATGAGAGATAAGATAAAAATGTGCGAAAACTGTGACGTGAAAGGCAATATGATAGGCCAACTGAGTTTCAACTACTTTAGAAAAAATCATGAGATACACTGTTAAGGATAATTTTTTACCTGAACCTTTGTTCGAGTCAACACTGACTGCTATGAGGGATAAGGGATTTTTGAATACAGAAGAAGACTACCTGAACTTCAATGGAAAAAGGTCTTCACTCAAAAACCGATATTACATTACACAGAAATCACCTACGGTAGAAAAAGAAATCGCAGAGTACTTCAAACAATACACCGTACCAAATACATATTTGAAGTTGGAGTTTGCGAATGATAGGCCAGGGTTTTTCTTAAGCAAGCATTCTGATCACCCTGAAAAGAAGTTGGTGATCATATTATATGTCGAAGGACAGAAAAAGTCAGGCACATCATTTCCTGATACAAAGTTGGATTTTATACCCAATAGAGCAGTTATCTTTGAGCCAGACGAAACTCAAACGCACGAGGTATCTGAACACCAACACTGGGTTGACCGAATAGATGATACTAGAAGGACTCTGGTAGTTAACTGGGTAGACAAAGATTTTTGGAGAGAAACCGAAAACTGTTATGTCTGAAATCATTGGTGTAAGTCAGAAACATCAAGATATATTTTATACATTCCTTGACGATGCCAAAGTATTTTTTGATTCTGATCAAGGGCACAAATATCCATACACGGGCATTACACGTTTGGACGGCAAAGCAGGTCTTGGGTATGTCAACAAGGATATAGAGAATGGGGCATACAAAGAAAGTTTTGCTTTCAACCTCAGAAACGATGAGGTGCCGTTCAAGGTTGAAAAGGTAGTTAAAGCATTTCAAGAAATCGGATTTGATTACCTCAGAGGTATCGATAAACAGTTTTGCGATATGCATGATGATCAACCTCTGGTAAGGATACATAAATATAATACAGACTTTGAATACATGAGCGAGGAAAAAGATAAACTGAGATTCTTCCCTCACAAAGATTATGGCACGATTACCCTGCTGTATCAGTTTGATGATGTCAAGGGTCTGCAATACAAGACAGATAAATGGGTTGACTTTGATTTTGACCCAAACAAAATTTTGGTTATGTACGGAATGTTGATGGAAGATTTTGGTTACGATGCAACTATGCATAGAATGATAAACAACGATAAGAGAGTCAGATACTCTATGTCTGCTCACTTTGATTTTAAACAAAAATACCTTGGCAATCTTACAATAAAAGAACGACTTGGTATAAAGGAAAGGTAACATGGCGGTACAATTTTACAGCACTCATGAGGTCGATCCCAGAGAAAAGTTTAAGCAAGATACTGGCCATTTCATGGACCGACTTAGAACATTAGAAGATGCGAGAATCACATATGAAGAAATCGGTGGTGCTGACAAAATCACCATAGAAGGTTTGAATAATGGTGAACCGATCGATCTTAAAATATCACATGATGAGTACGAATCACATTATGTGGCACCATACTGGACAAAATTTTTTGAGGCCATCGTAAAAGGTATTACGATTAAAACAAACATTAGTGGTACATATGATGCGGCAACTGGTGCCCTCGATGTATCCGAAACATTAGACAAAGTGGAGACTAATTATGGCTCTTGATAGAGATACTTTAGAAAAAGGGATATACGAATTATTCAGAAGTTTGAATAAAGATGAATCTACAACGGAAGAGAGAGATCAACGTATTGCCTCTACTCTCACTGATTTGATTGAGAACTATGTTAAATCAGGTACAATGACAACTGAATGGAGTGGAACAGTCAGTGGAAGTAACGTTACTGGAAAAGGAACGGGATCTATTACTTGATCTCAAAGCAGAAAATTTAGGTAACTTTGTTACTAAGAAAAATAGTTTCAAGAAAACTGTTAACTTAGGTCCTGTCTGTGGTAGTTTGGTTGACAGAATATCAACACAATATTACAACAAGACAGGTTTGCCTCATGAAGTAAGGTTACATAAATACATTGACAATCTCAATATACCTGAACATGTAGACAAAACCTTGTTTTCGTTAGTTTACCAGTATAATAATATTCCTGGATTCCAATACTTTTGTGAAAAGTGGATTGACTTTGACTACAATTGTGACAAGGTACTGTTATGCTTTGATGAGAAATCAAAGCACTATGATTATGAACCCGTGCCTCATCGTTTCCAGAATGACGATGAAATATTAAGATACTCCCTGACTATACATGTAGATGATTATCGATAAAGATCCTGAAAATTTGCCCTCCCCAACATTCTGTGCTCTGCCTTGGATGCACGTGTCAACAAGACCTAATGGTCACATGCGTGTATGCTGTACGGCGAATGCCTCTGGCGTACAAGACAAAAACTCAAACAAGAAAACTCTATCTGAGGCAGGTGTTCTCAGAAGAGATGACGGGTTACCAGCAAATCTAGCAACGACTGGTTTGCTAGATGCCTGGAACAATGAGTACATGAAGTCGGTACGTAAGATGATGCTTAAAGGTGAGAGACCTCCTTCATGTCTCAAATGCTTTAAGGAAGAAGACAGTGGTCATAGAAGCAAACGACAGTGGGAAACTGCCAAGTGGGTGGGAGAACTCGGACTGGATGACATCATCGGACGGACTGAAGAAGATGGGTCCGTACCCGCAAGGGTCAGATACATTGACCTTCGCCTTGGCAGTAAGTGCCAGTTGTCATGTGTTATGTGTAGTCCTCATGACAGTTCTTCTTGGGTAAAAGAATACAAACAGATATACCCTGAACTCAAGAACGAAAGACTACGTAACTCACAACTCTGGGAAAAAGATTCTGGCAAGTTGGCATGGTCTGGTGGATCATATGCTTGGCACAAATCAAATCCTGAGTTCTGGGATGACTTTTGGACACAGGTACCTACCTTACAACAACTGTACTGGGCAGGTGGTGAAGCACTGATTATGTCTGAGCACTACATGGTGCTTGAGAAAATAATCGAGATGGGTTATGCCAAAAATATTGAGTTGAGGTATAACTCAAATGGACTTGAATGGGAGGACCACCTGTTCGACCTGTGGAAAGAGTTTCGTAATGTCATCTTTCACTTTAGCGTAGATTCCTACGAAGACAAAAATCACTTCATACGTTATCCATCTGACTGGAATCAAGTAGTCACACAAATGGAGACACTTGACAACTACCCTCACGGCAACCTGAGACTTACCACTGCCACAACAATCATGGCACTCAACATTTTCTACCTGCCTGATTTTATCAAATGGAAACTTAGCAGACCTTGGAAACTGTTGAATAAGTTTCCTGCTGGTGCTGGCATGATAGACCTACATCTTGCCTACTGGCCACCACAACTAAACTGTAAGGTTCTCCCGAAATGGTTTAAGATGGAAGTTACAGAAAAGTTTGAGGAGTTCTACCCTTGGCTAGAAGAAAACTGGCAGAAGTGTAATGGTGTTGAAGATTTGTCATTTGATGAGTGGAGAGACTTGCCGTATGGAATCAAACGACTTGAAGGATTAGTAAGTTTTATGAATAGCGAGGACTGGTCTGAGCGATTACCTGAAACTGCTGAATGGTGTAACACCATATCACGCAGAAGAAGATTAGATTTTGTAAAAACATTTCCAGATTTAGAATGGTTGGAGTGGTATGAATGATTTAAAATCAATAAGTGAACCGATAAGGATACCTACACACTCACCTCTCTACGGTGAAGTAAAAACAATAGGAATATGGATGTCAGGAGGAACTGACTCATCTCTACTGGCATATCGTCTGGCCGAGCAACTTGAAGACCATGACATGGGCGACATAAAGTTACAGCCATTTTGTGTTCGAAGGACTCGACCTTACAATCCCTTTCATGCTGAAGCAGTACTTGAGTGGATTAGAAGTCAGGGATTTCCAAACATAAATGAGATGATTACTTACTATCCTGACTTGGATGACCCACATCAGTGTGACATCAAAGAGTTTCAAGATAGAGACGTAGATAACTTTACCAATGGCGTAATACAGATTATGTATTCAGGTATATCACATAACCCTCCATTGGATGTCATTAAATCAACACCTGGCTGGTACGAAACGAAAAGTGGTAAAGTTCAGCATACTGAAACCAACAGAGACATGCTTCCGAAAGATATAGAAACTTGGGGGCACGAACCTGAGCATGGTCACTACATTAATCCTTGGTCGATTTGGACGAAGAAAGAAATAGCAGAAGACTACAAAGAAAGACAGATAATGGATCTGTTCCCTCTTACTCGATCATGTGAAAGTGATAAGCACCCAACTGAGCACTGTGGTAAATGTTGGTGGTGTCATGAGAGGAAGTGGGCATTCGGCTATGTTTAAAAATTACTTTCCGACCCCAGTCTTAAATGTTGAACCATGTGACACAGAGGCACTAAGGTTAGATACTTTCACAGAACGAAAGTTATGTGAATTTGATCTTGTTCCCATGACCCCACGAAACAATACATCAACTCTTTTTTCACAGGGTGTAAGTGGATTTGACATAACAGAGATAGAAGATATACTTGAGCATTACACGCATCTCTATATCAAAAATTTCTTGAAGCAAACAATCAATCATGACGCAACAGAAATAGAAGGTGAGTTCAAATCTAAGTGCATCATCAAACATGAGACTGGCGATAATCATTTCCTGCATACTCATGGTACCAACATTTTTTGCATCGGTATCTATATTCACAAACTGCCAGAAAACTCTGGCAACACCTGGCTGAGAAATCCAGACAATGCTATGATACATGCCTTTCCCATAAGTGAGTTTGTTGAGTTGGATTTAGTAGAGGGAAATATTGTTATCTTTCCTGCTTGGTTGGCACACATGGTCTCAAACAATATGAGCAAAGATGACAGGATCGTTTTACATTTTGGGTATGATTGGAACTTCGGTAGCATAGACAAGGACTTTCACATTTACATGAATCACTTCAAAAATCTGGCTAACTTCAAATGAAATATCTAGTATCAAATAGTTATGGCATCGGCGATGCTCTAAACTGGTTAAATGCCATTATTCTTTTTGAAAAAGAAAAGGATAGAAACATTACAATCACTTTCCACCAAAGAGAAGGTGATAAAAAGATTTTTAGTTTTACTGATATAAAACAGATATACTCTTTCTTTTGCCTCAAACCAACAGACACAGTTTGCATCATAGACCACTGCATCTCTACACTTGAAGCAGATGACATAGGCGAGGAAAATTTCAAAATAGAAGGGTTCAAAGATTTCTATTATGACATTGTTAATCGACACCACTTTGAGATAGATATAGAACCATGTGAAAATAGAGAAGGCACATCAGCAATGTTTTATGAGAGTGGCAAAATCTTTCAACCAGCATATGAGGGCAAAAGTATAACTGCTGACCAATATCAAAAGATAAAAGACAAACTCGATCCTATCGAGTTGCACCAGTGGGATGGAGAAAAGAGAACTACAAATATGTTTTTTACTACTATGAAAAATCCTTACCTGATCCCTGCTAATCTAAAAATGATTAACGAATCAGCAAAGTTTGTAGGATCAGAAGGTCTGTGGTCACACTACTCTAGAGCACTCGGTGTAGAGACACATTGCATCAACAAACAAGGTAGATACCTGTCGAACATAGAAAGAGAGTTCGATGTGATCGCTCAGATATTTAAGAAACAAGGACACCACCTTTATAGTACCTTTATGGATCTCTACAAAAATGTTTAATATTGAAGACCAGTCTAATCGTTACCAGATTATCTGGGACCTCGGGCGAAGGTGCTCATATGCCTGCTCGTATTGCCCACCTCATCGAAACAACAAGTGGTCACCTTTTATTGATTACAAAACACTCTGCACCACAGTTGATAAGGTCGCTGAGTATGCTCTGCTGTATGACCAGTTTCGCAGACAACCTGCAAAAAAGAAACTGAGTTTTACAGGAGGCGAGCCAACTGTCCACCCTGACTTCTTTAGATTTTTAAGATACGTCAAAAATACATATCCGTTTTTCAGCAGAGGACTGACGACAAATGGTTGGTTTGGTTCTTCTGTTCTTGACAAGGTTCTGTCACTTACAACTGGTGGCACTCTGTCATATCACTGCGAGTCAACTGACAAGCAGAAAAAGCAAGTCATAGATAATGCAATAGTATTACGTGACAAGTTCAAAGTAAATGTAATGTTTCACAAAGACTACTTCTGGGAATGTGTAGATGTTTGTGAAAAACTTGAGAAAAACAGTGTAGACTTTGTTCCCCGAATCATAGGAGATGATCATCCTGATGACAAGAAGTCGATTGAGTTAGGTTACACTCAAGTCTACTCTGATGATCAGATGCAGTGGTTTCGTGACTACTGGAAAATGAAAGGGCAAAATGTTACAGAATCAGGAAACACTCAGCAGGGACTTGGACGTCCCTGTTGTGGAGGTAGATGTTTTAAAGTTGACAGTGTGGACAGTTATTTTCTGCCTGACACTAATTTTTTGGGGTGGAGTTGCATGGTTAATTGGTACTTCCTTTTTCTAAACTCAGAAGCAGATCGTGTATGGACTCACCAGACCTGTGGTGTAAATCTAGATGGCGAGGTTGCCCCGTTAGGTAAGATTAGCGAGTTTGATGATATACTTGACAAACTGTCGGATTCATTGTATACTAAGAGGGTGCCGATGATTACTTGTCCGAAGACATTCTGTGGTTGTGGAATGTGCATCACAAAATCAAAAGACAACGTGACTGCCATGTTCAACAGGCATACTATAGATGAGTTAGGATTTGAAAAGGTATCACAGAAAAGCAGTAACTATTTGACTGACGTCACCACAAAGAAAGTATTTCATGAACTTGATTCGGCCACTCAGAATAGAGTTTGAGATAAGTTCTCTGTGCAATGCCAAGTGCAGTGGGTGCATGCGCACCATGCTAGACAATGAGGGAAAGTACTATTACAAGGGAAATATTAGCATCGACCAGATGACTGAATGGTTTGATGATGTTGACCTTACAAATGCCAAGATAAAACTGTGTGGAGTTCTTGGCGATCCGATTGTCAATCCTGACTGCTATGACATCTGTTCATATCTCATGCTTGAGAAGAAAGTAAGAAATATTGAGATATCTACCAATGGTGGTTTGAGGACAGAAAAGTTCTGGACGCAAATGGGTGAGTTGTCTGCTATGAGTGACAACCGTATGTATGTTCACTGGTCCATTGATGGTGTCACCAAAAATGATTACAGAGAGAATGTAGATCTTGAAAAGGTCTGGCAAAACTTTCATACATATTACCATGCTGGTGGCAAATGTATTTGGCAATACATCAACTTTGACTACAACAAGGACGAGATCCCTATCGCAAAAGATATAGCAGGCACGTTAGGTGTTGAGTTAAAGATTAGAGTCAGTTGGAGAAATACAGCAGATCAAGCAAAGTTCAAATCGACTGAAGCATTCAAGATTGATAGTGACAACTACGAAACAGTTGAGCACAGAGCAAGGACAGGTGAGTACGAGGAGGCGAATATCGTCTGCCGTCACAAGGTAGAGAATGAACTATTCATTACATCTGAGGGCAGAGTCTGGCCATGCTGTCACCTACATGATGAGCAGGTGTCAGGAAAAACAGACATCCTGACAAAAGTAGGAATAGAAAATGATTTAAGCAAGAAATCATTCTACGATATTGTAAAGTCTAAGTGGTATAGAACTACACTTGAGCAGTCATGGGAAAAGTCTCACCCCTTGCACTTGCCACGTTGCTATCTGACTTGTGGTGACTTCGCCAAAAGAAAAGTAATCAAATGACATTCTGCGCAGCACCCTTTGTGCATATGGTACAAAATCCTAATGGTCAGTTTAGGACTTGCTGTATGTACGAAAAACCTCTTGAGGGTAAGTACGCAAATATACAAGAAGCATTTGACAGTGAAGAGAATGCTGTCATACGTCAGAGAATGTTAAGTGGTGACAGACTGCCTGAGTGTCAAAAATGTGATTACGATGAAGAGCACGCAGGTAAGTCTGTAGTATCATATCGCAGTCATTTCAACAATACCTATCCGAAACCAGATGGACTAAGGTCGCTAGAAATATCTACATCAAATATTTGTAACTTTAAGTGCATCACATGTGATGAGGAGTTCAGTAATCAGTTTGGCGAAACAAACATAAACGAACTGCCTGATCCGAAAATATATGAAAAACTTGATTCGCTAAAACTACTCGGTGGTGAACCTTTCCTTGACAAAAGAAATAAGACTATACTACAACAGGTTCCCCGAAAAGACTGCGAACTGCACGTCGTTACAAATGGTAGCATTTTTCCTGATGATTACACTGTGGGATTACTCAATCAGTTTAAGGCGACTAGCATCAGTATAAGCATTGACGGTATCGGAGACAAGGCAGAGTTTGTTAGACCTGGGACAAAGTGGTCACGGGTCGAAAGGAACTACAAGAAATGGGCATTACTTCGAGACAAACCACGTTTCGGTGTGCAACCTCACTATGTTGTCCACTCACTAAATGCTCCATACTTTGAGGAGTTTCTAGATTGGTGTGATTTGCCTTTTCACTTACTGTCTTGGGATTTTCTGGTAAGTCCAAAACATCTTAACATATCATACTTACCTGATAAAATCAAAACGTATATACTTGATAGAAATCCTACACTCAGGGATTCATTGGAAAAGTTTATTTACACAAACGAATACAACGAACGTCACTTTATTAAACTGGGTACAGTTGCCTTTAACGCACCTGACAGCATGGATGAGTATGTGGAATACTTCTACAGTTGAGTGGATAGATGTCGAACTGACATCATTCTGCAACATAGATTGCCCAGGGTGTTTCCGTCAAATCAAACGTGAGAAGGTTGATCATATACTCAATAAAGACGTAATAACTCTTGACCAAATCAAAAAATGGATTACGAGAGAAAACTTTCCTAATCTAAAACTGGTCAACTTTTGTGGATCTATTGATGAACCTACCTTGCATCCACAGATATTAGACATCATAGACTATCTTGACTGTGATGTAAACATATCTTCTAATGGCTCAACCAAGACTACTGATTTCTGGGAAGAACTGGGTAAAAGAAAAATCTCTGTCATGTTCGGGATTGACGGGATCGATCAAGAGTCACTTGAGAAGTATCGTATAGGTTCTAAGTTCAAAAAGGTCAAAGCAAACTGGCGTGCGTTTATATGGGCAGGTGGACATGCGACTTGGCAGTTTATAGCATTCGATCATAATGAGCATCTGATTGACATTGCAAGATACATGGCCAAGTTGGAAGGATTCGACAACTTTAGAGTGATATACTCTCATAGGGAAGAAAGTCAAGAATCTAAAACTATACAAAGACCTGTCGAGTCAGAGATTGTCTGTAAGTATGCAAATCAAAAAAGGATTTTCATCAGTCATACTGGTGTGATGTTGCCCTGTTGTTTCGTCAACTCAGAGTTCCTGCAATCATATGCAACAGATGAATATCGAACTGACTTCCAAAAACTTTTTAGAGATACAGGAGGCATGCTCGAGCACAATCTAAAAAGTGCAGAACCTGACGAAGTCATGAGCCATTGGGATTTGTATGGTACAGATAAAATTTCAAGATGCGAATCAACCTGCAGACAGGCAAAGCAGGATGTGTTTTTAGAGGAGACACTATGAAATGTTATTATGCATCAAGTGGTCTCAACTATAAAAATGGTTGGGCGACTACTTGTCCTCGTCAGTCAGATATGCTGGGCATGCAAGCAACACCAAGCATTCTCTTTAACTCACCAAAATTTCAAGAACTGAGGGATACACTTGAACGTGATGAATGGCCGAAGGGTTGTCACTTGTGTAAAGAAAGTGAGGCAATCGGACATCCCTCTATGCGTCAAGATTGGGAGTGGGTTGACGATAACTTGCGTCATGTTGAGTTAAGATTCTCTAATGCTTGCAACATGGCATGCCTACATTGCTCAGAAGTTTTCTCGTCAGGATGGGAGAAGGTTTTGTCAGGGTACAAAAGTCAGGTAGCAGAAGACTACAAACTCGATAACCTGACGGGTAAAATGCATAGACATGGAGATGGTGATAAACATAAGATGCAGATAAACATGAATGAGGTTGTGTTGATTTGTAGAGACCTGATAGAAAACTTCCCACACCTTGAGATGGTTGACTTTGCAGGTGGCGAGGTTCTGTTCCAGAAACAGTTTTACCCCTGCCTTGAAATGCTGGCATCACATCCGAATCGCCTCAAGATCAGTTTCCACACAAACTTCAATGCTCCCTTTGATGTCAGGGAACTGCATGCTCACCTTGCCCCATTCAAGTCAGTGATCACGATTAGTCTTGACTCAAGTAAAGAAATGTATCCTTACTTTCGTGACGGTAACTGGGCAAAGATGGAAAAGAACCTGATAGACTTTAGGGAACTGCCTGAGATAGACTGCCTGATTCAACCAACCTGCACAACCTCTGCTTACCAGATGATGGACCTTGGTCAGTTATGGGGAGATTTTATGGACCTCGATTACCTTGTCGATACATACGATGCATCTATTGTGCAAACTCCACGTTACCTTGATCCTGCAATAATGATGCATGATTTTAAAGAGCAGATATTTGATGAGATTATGTTAGCAAAAGAAAATACAAGTCATAATCTCAAGGCACTTAGATGTGTTGAGTATATAGAATCATACGTTCTAAATAAGAAGACATCGTACAATGACTACAATCGTTTTCTCCAGTACATAGGTGAGACTGATAAACTGTTCAGCAAGGATTTCAACAAAGCATTCCCTTGCTTTGAATATGACCACGAAACACGAGAACTACAAGATGCATATTCGCGACGTTAATAAACTGAAACAGTACACGAAAGCAAAGTTTTATTATCAGCAGACATATTACTTCATGGTTGAGAAGTGGATAGAAAAGGAACTGAAGAAAGAATACTCCGAAAGTTTTAAGCAGTCTATCTCACAGAACCAACTGATCTGC
>Ga0213859_10000647_pt1 | contig 15806 bp, 2 predicted proteins | sample PICome_2_FD_160133 | JGI IMG/M metagenome (GOLD analysis project Ga0213859, IMG submission 160133) | Coastal seawater microbial communities near Pivers Island, North Carolina, United States - PICO304 | ecosystem: Environmental > Aquatic > Marine > Coastal | place: USA: North Carolina | collected... | reverse complement strand
CGCTAAGGCCTACTAGATTTTCTGCAGAATTTGCTTTTCCATGGAACGAATAATCAGGAAATGCAGTACTGATATTAAAACCAATTTTTAAATCAGTAAATCCTACAATAGCAGGAAATGGTGTGAATGCCGATTTAGCTTCAATACCAACCAAACTTCCATTTAAATATCTTTTTACAACAACTTTGTTTTGTCCTGTTGTATCTCTTATAGTTTCAACAAAATCTCCTGTACGTAATTGATTCTTTGTGTATTTTGGTCCTACAAGAACTGTTTCAATTCCGTTCCAGAAGAAAAGTTGATCTTTAGATCCGTCAATCCATATATCGCCTTCGATAAGTTCGTTTGGCTGTGAACTTGCATATATTGTGCTATCTGTGCTTCTAAATGTTATACCGTCGTATATTTTTAATCTGCCCTCAGCAGTATCGTACCATAGTTGTCCTTTTATAGGTTTACTAGGAGCTGTTGTATTTGAAAAGTTTTCAAGCATTTTGATAAAGTTTTCGTTTATACTTTCACCAAACCCTTGATAATTTTTACCTATGAGATTTATATCTGCGGATGTAGTATCTAATCTTCCATCTACTAGTTCTACTAATAAAGATCCATCTGTTTTATTAAGTTTATAGGACATTATGCTACTCCGTGATAAATGATAAAGTTAAGTGCTACATACGGATTGACAACATTTAATGGCGAATTGAGTACATCTATTACACCGCCCGATGTTTGTAATCTTGTACCGGTTCCGGATGTATCGCCATTTCCTGACACAGTATCAGGGCCTGTGTATGTTGCAGTAGATGTAGCATAAAATTGATTGTTGCTATCTTGTAAATCGTGTTTGTGGTCTGGTAAGTTTTCTTGTGTGATTGTTACTTCTTTATTACCACCAACACTACCTACATCTCCAATACCACTTGATATTGCATGACTTGGATAATCGCCTTCAGAAGAAACACCGCTAGCCATTATTGGAAACTGTCCTCTTAAATCAGGTATTTTAAATACCGAACTAGGATCACTTGGTGTTCCATAATACCATGTTTCTGAATCTGAAGGATTATATCCCAATCTTGTTGCAAGTAAAGAATATATTGTTCTAGATACTTCTCTGCCATCGCAAACAAACCATCCATCTGGAGGTACTATACCTCCATACATGGTAATAGAGCCGACTGGCACACCTTCCGTAGTTCCGATTAATTGATTTGGAGTAGCTTTTACTAGAACTCCTCCCTGGTTAATTAATAATGTATCTGCTTCTTTGTCTATACTTGTTGCAGCGGTTTGATCCGAAATGATTGCAGGCGATGCTACTGCTGCAAAGGTTTTAACATTGCCGCCTGTTTGTCCGTCAAAAGTAAAACTTCCTGCTGTAATTTGCCCAGTTAAAGCAAATGTTGTAGCACTGTTTAATTTTGCTGTGCTACCTGCTGTACCGCTTACATTACCTGTTACATTACCAGTAAGATTGCCTGTAATTCTATTTGCATGAAGAGAGTCATAAGGCAAAACACTACTACCAATCGATCTTACATTTGCAAGGTCGGGTAAAATATTTTGCATTGTAGAATTACCATCTACAGTAAAATTCCCACCTACATTTAGATTTTTTGCTACGCCAATGCCGCCAGCTGTTTTTATTGACCCTGTAGTAGGATCGTTACTTTGTGTTGTGCCTGTTACATTAACGCTGCTATCAGTTTTAATATTGCCCGATACATCTAAACTTTCAGTAGGGTTTAAATTGTTAATACCTATATTTGTATTACTTTTAATACGTAACGGAATAACAAATGTTCCATTGTTGTTAACACGTACATCAATTGGAGCGCCAGGAATGGTATTTTCAACTATACCGTTGTTTCCTTCTACAAGTAGACTCAACGTTTTTGCATTACCAATTTCTATTCCGCCATTGTTTTTAATTTGTAGTTTCTCTGTAACTTGATTTACAATGTTATTGCGCATTACAGTGCTTGTAGGAATGGTTGCACCAGCAATTAATAAATTTTCTGCTAGGTTTGCAGTTCCATTAAATTTAGCATCATTTAAATTATTATTAAAATTGACACCAACCTTGATTGGTATAGTGCTATTATATCCTGCAATAGGTGTTTTTGGATTAAATTCTTCTGCACTGATAATACTTACGATTGTACTGATAGGATTTTGCTCTGTTCCTTTATACGCATAGTTTATAACAACTACACGATCATTGTCACTAGTGTCTGTAATAGTTTCAACTATTGCGCCTGCAAGTGCACCGTCAATTGTACTTGGCCCTACCAGTAACCAACCGCTGCCTGTATATAGATACAATTGGCTTGTGCTAGTGTTTACCCAAAGATCGCCTTTTACACTATTTGAAATGTCTGGCTGAAAACTGCCCTTTTTGAGGCCGCCAGCAGCTACCCAATTTGTTCCATCATAAATTTTTAATTGATCAACTTCAGTTGTTGTGTCATACCACAATTGTCCTTCTACAGGATTTGTTGGAGGACTTGTATTGGCAAAATTTTCTAATAAATGTAAAAAGTTTTCGTTTACACTTTGTCCATAGTCAGTAGTCAATCTACCTGGCAACTTTACACTTGTTTCGGTATTAATGCTTTGATCTTCTACCGTAATGTTACCTTTGTTTGCTTCATCTGTAAACGGAATATTATATGGCATTAAGTGTTACCTCCGCTTAAACTTTGTACTCTTACAGTATAATCAATTTGAATCAATCTATTCAATGATTTTTGTACAGGGTGGAAAATCACATGTGTAAGCAGTCTTCCATTTCCATCAGCAGAATAACTTTTTAAACCTAGTTCATCGAATACAAATTGATTTTCTGTATCTGTGGCAGTATCAAACGCATCTTGTCCGTCGGGTTCGCCGTAATCTAGCAAACAACTTACTACAATATCAGTATAGTTTGTGCCTGTAACGTGGCGTGTTTCGATTTTATTTCTTTGAGGATCAACGTTGTTAACTGAACGGTCATCAACAACTTTTGAATATGTTTGATTGTACAAACTACTATTTGTTCCTGTACTGTTTGGAGTCAAGTATGTTATAATACCAGTAGGATCAACACTAGTTCCTCCATTGCCAAATGCCATTTCGTAGATAAATCCTTCACCAGCATTGCCTAAACTTTCTGCAAGACTGATACTCATATTTTCATAATGAATAGCATTGCGTTTGTTAATATAAACATGTCCAGATTCTGGATTATGTATTTTTATATGTCCTTCGATGTGTACGCCACTTTGTTCGTTAATCATATTATTTTTCCGTTCCTATACTGTATTTATCGGGGTAGCGATATTGTTTTGTCTGTTATAAATTTAGCAATTTGATTTTCACTGTCTGCCATAGATTTGCCTATATCGTTCCAAATTCTGCCTGTGCGTCTGACCACATGCAATCTTAAACCATCTCTAGGAGGATCGATATAATCTGCTAATCTTAATACTGTAACTGTAGTATCACCTACAAATACATTTTCAATTGTATATTCTGGAGCAAATACTACATCAGCCTCAGGCGAATCTTGATCTAAAGTTTTATCAAATTCTACAATTTCGTCTTTTCTTAATCTTACACCGCCTAAGAAAACATCAATTTCATTTATACTATTGGGTACAAAATCAAGTAAAAATTCTTTACTACTACTATCTCCGATAAATGTTGTTCTTACGGTGCTATCTTTGTAAGGAATACTTTCCTCTGCTCCTTGCCCGACAACTTTTGTACCTGCACTATGTTGATTTTTAACACCTGTACCTAAAGTACCTCTACGTATTTTTCTTAGTAAATTGCCGTCAAGTGCAAAGTATTCAATTCTTTCTTTATCTATCCATATCACACCTGGTAGATTTAATTTATCGTTTGGTTCTTGTATTCCAGTTGAATCTTTCAATTCTATAAACAAATCATAATAATTCAATGGCTGTGCTAGTTCATACTCATTGTTCCTGTTTAGGCGTTTAAAATGGAATCTGTTTGTAATATCTTTGAAAATTCTATATCCAAACTTGGGCTTACTGATTGGTGCAGCAAATTGCAAAACATCAATTTTATCGTTTGGTTTAACTTTATCATTTAATTGTATACCTTGTTTGTTTGGTGCAATACTGTAATCGTTGTTTGGAGCTAACATTGTTCCATTTTTAATTACCCATATATAGTTTGCACTAACTGCCGGTTGTTGAAGTTTAATATATCCTTTACTTAACAAGTTTTTATCTATATATTCTTGAGTGCCTTGCGGTGCTTCATTGGTATTCCATACAATGTCATAAACATTTCTTTCAAAATCATTTATATCGTGATTACTAAACACATAGATATCAACAGTTTCCCATTCTTTTGGAGCTTCTACTAGTGTTAATGTATCAGTTTCTTTCAAACTGACTTGTCCTAAAGTTGCTTGGGTACTGTCTCGTCCTTTACCCATATCTACACTTGCAACAATAGGAGGCGTATTATCTGCACTTTGTAGTAAGAACAGATCCCTTACATATCCTTGCAATTCCAAGTTTAGAATGTTATCATCTCTTGAAAAACTTTCAATAACAGCTTGAACTACTGTACTATCATCGGTCAATCTAAAATCAACCGTATCTCCAATTACAGGATCTTCTAATGAATCGCCGTTTAGTATTTCTAAAGTAGTATTGATAAAATAATATTCGGCATCTCTTATTATGAATATTTCAAGATAATCACCCGGTTGACCTATATTGCCTTTTGTAATTTCAATACGTCCGTCAATTGGATCAAAAACAAAATCATTTCTATCAACAATTTCTCTATTGATATATAAAACAAAATCATTTGTTTCTAAAAATCTTATATTTTCAAATTGCCATGCATCAATATCATATACTTTAGATGTGGTCATTGTATAACTTTTTCTATAACCTGGATTTAAAAATCTTTCACCTTCTTGACGTTTTACTAGTATGTTTTGTGCAAGAGGTTTTCTTATAATTGGCAACGATACATCATTTGTAAATTTGTGAGATTTATTTGTTCCGTCAGTCAACATACTGCTGTCGATTACCATCTGACTGTATTGATTTACATTACCATCGTATACTGTATATCCTATTATAGTTCCTGCTTGTAAAAGTGCAGGAAATTCTAATGCTGCAAAACCGTCATCGTTAACAGTAAATCCGTAATCAACAGCAGATTCTTTTAAAACACCATTTACAGTTACAAAAGAACTCATTTCGTTGTCAAATTTAAACGGTAATTCGTATAAAGTTGTAACACCATCTGCAACAATATTATCACTGTCTACAATATCAACACCATTTGTACCAATTGTTATAATACTAAGATTTAAATTTTCTGTAAATGCACTGCTATCAGCATTTGATATTGTTTTAGTTTTATAATCAATAATTAAGTCGTTATTATCTATAATTGTATCGCCTAATTTTACAACAATAGTTTCACGAGTTTGTGCATAAGATTCAAATGCATATTCATATGTATTGCTATCTGTTATATAATTTCTCACTGCAATCATACCTTGACCGTCTGTGGTTCTGTTATATACTTGAATGTCAAGAGTATCTTGTATTTGTCCCGGAACTTGTTCTTCTGGTCCTTTACTAGTTGTTTCAGTTATAAATCCATCACCGTCTACAACAATTTCTCCGGGCTCAATACCTACAGCAGTTGTATATCCCCAGTCTCCGCCAGATAAACTCACATCTAATGTGTTGCCTTCTGGTGTAAAGCTACCGTCACTTGTTTCTTTTCTAACAACAATTACATCGTCTATTTGAGTTTTGATTAAATCGCTATTTAAGAAAATAGTATTTGTAATGCCGTCGCCTTGAGGCGATACCATTTTTGCGTTTGGATTATCTGGAGTATCAGGATAGTTACCGTCATCAATTCTTACATTGTTCAAATATACATTATAAGTAACACCTGCTTCTAAGACTTTAGATAAAGTGACTGTTTGTGTACTTCCGTCTAAAACAATAATTTCGTCTTCGTTATTAACATCAAAAGTATCAAAATCAACACCGAACCCGTCTAAATCAAATCCTTTTGTTTCTCCAAAGCCGATACTGTCTAGCTGGACGCCACCGTAATCAACTCCGTCCATCAATTGACTTAGATCATTTCCTGGCATATTTGTTGTAGGATTATAGAAGAAATTAATTCTGTCTGCTGCGGTCAGTAAATCAGTTAATTTTTTGTAATTTACTATTACTTCTACATCTTTGCCAGGTGCAGTAGTAAATGTAATTCTTCCTGCATACCTTTCAAAATCACGTGTTTTATCTAATTCATTTGAAATAGCAAAATCGCTAGACAATTGTTCTACACCACCTACAATAACTGAAATATCTGCACTTCGAGTACTTGCTGGCCATTTCAAGTTAAACTCTGTTAAGCCGCCATTGCCCAAAAATGTTTCAGTTTCATCTAATGTGCTAAAATAGTAGTTTCCACTTACTCTGTCAAATTTCATTAAAATATGAGAATTACGCACAAGGTTATTACCAATAATAGCATACACAATTGCTTCTTTGCCATCATCTCTTAAACTGCCATTAATAGTAACTGTAGGTGTGTTAAAATATCTTGCACCATTTGTGTTTACATCAATAAACTGAATGCTATCTCCGCCTAGGTAAGCAAATCCTTCTAGAGTAGGACCGCCACCGCCACTTACAGTAACATTTGCTGTATTGGTGTAACCTGAGCCGCCGTCAAAAATTACAAATTCTTTGATTTCAAAACCAACATTATCATACCAGTGTCTTTTTGGATATGATAAAACATCTTCATCAATATTTGTAAGCTGATTGTTAACAAATTTTATTGCTTCTGGAATAATTTTGTCAGAAGTAATATCGTAACTAGGAGGTAAATCAAAATCAGTTACACTTGTTTGTGTAGGATCAACTTTTTCATAAGCACTGATATATTCTCTAATTTTCGTACTAAATGGTTTTACTTCTTCAATATATTGTTGATAATTTGGTAAATTATCATTTTGATATGTAACTTTTTGTTTTAATTCACCAACATTGTGTTTTGCTGTAACAAAACTACTTTTGAATATCCAATCGACATCAATTTGTTCGCTGATTGCATATCTTATACTACTAAAGAACAGTTTGTTCCATTCTATTTCTAATTGATCAACAAAAATATTTTGTTCTATTGTGTTTAGAATAATACGAATTTCTTCACTAGGTTCTCTATCGTAAAAACTTGTATCGTAAATTTGTTTGTCGTACCCAATGCTTTCACTTTGATACAATTGACTGCTAAATTGAATTGTTCCGTTTTGTCTACCAATTGTTTTGTAGTTAATTGTGTAATCAACATTTGTTTGATTATCAATTTTTTCTAAGAGCAACCAGCCACCTGAACCGATATTTTCAATTTTAACAACCGATCCTATTACATCATCTGTTTGTTCAAGTGCATATGCACCAGGAATAATAAAATCAATAGCTGTTTCGGTATTGTACCCGTCAGCATACCAATCAATATAATTCCAATAATTTGTTACATCATAATCTTGGATATAGTTTCTAAACCATTCTTGTGTAGAAGAAATCCAGTTGTATACTGCCCAAAATCCGCCTATGTCGCTGTCATTTTTTACAAGTACACTAAATGGACGTACTATTAAAGATGTATTATCTAAATAATTTTTACCGCCGTTGACAATTTCTACGCTGGTAATCTGTCCTAGATTGTTTATGTATGTTTTTATTTCTGCACCAGTACCTGTACCCTCAATAGTCACTGTAGGACCATTGCGTACACTCCCTGTTGTATAATTACTATCAATATAACCTCTGCCAGGATTTGTTATTTGTACTTCGGTTATAGTACCATCTACAATCGTAGGTTGCAATTTAGCTTGTTCTAACTTAGCAGTACCTACAAATCTAAGTAAACTTTCGCTGTCGATTTCGGTATCCCAGCTATTTGTAAATTTACTAGGAATTGGATCGATTTGCATTAAAGGAGAAATATCAAATTCGTCTACAACAACATATTGTGTCATTATAGCATTTACTCTTTCAATAATTTGTTTTAATGCTTCTTTCCTATTTACAAACATACTTTGATTTGGAGTATCAAGGATTCCAAATCTTCTTGCAATACTTACACTTGTATCAGGAAGTTGTTTATTTTGTGCATTATATCCTACAAGACTATCTATCCATTTGTTAACAATATCTCTATTTGGTTTGCTAGAAGCAAGGCCTTCTGTTAATAGCTGATATTCACTATGAACATTATTATCATTGTATTCATTAACATAGTAATCAATGTGTAAAATTGTTTGTGTATCTTTAACTAAATTTTGAACATTGTGTAAAGCAAATGTTTTTTGGTCAAACATACTGACAAATCTATAACCTTGTCCTGCAGGATCACTTATCAAAGATTCTACATCTAAAGCACTTATTTTTCTTCCATATGTGTTTGGAAGTGTTGTTTTAGATTTTACCCAGTAATAATAAAGTGATTGTTGAGTGCCGGAAACAAGATCATATTTTGATTCAATTACATATGTATCGTCGCCATATAAACTTTGTCCACTGATACCTTCTGATAAACCTTCAGTTGTGTCTGCAATGGCATCCCATTCACTGGGCAAATAATTGCTTTCAACCCATTCATATACATCTACGCTAAATCCAGGAATAATGCTGTTCCATGTATTTGCTTTAAACTGTAAATCTCCTTGATACGGATTATACCATTTAATGTTTTCTAAGTTCCACCACAGTTTTCCAACTTGTTTTGATCCCCATAGATCTTTACTGCCTGTATCTGTTGAACCTATATTGTATACAGCCGGATCATAATATAATTTATAACTGATTTCTTGTTCAGCAGGTCCGGCTATGCGTCCTTGTATTGGATCAATATAATCAAGATAAGTGATTAAATCTTTGGTGCTGTTATCATATAGCCAAATGCCTTTAATTTTGCTTAGATTCACAAATTCTTTTACACTATCATTAATATTCCAGGCATTTTTATTAATATCTGCTCTATAATCTTGTATAAGTCCTAAATTATTGGTACTATCGTTTAATACTGCGTCTAGAGGTAATGAAGGTGATACCACATACAAATGATTTCGATTCAAGTATCCATATGTATAATTTGATGCAGTGATGTCTGTATTTGAATACAATTTTTCAGAATATACTAATTTTTCACCTAATGTTTCAAAAATGTAGACTTGGTTATTGTTTTCAACTTTATCTACAATTTGTGTTGCATTATTATCAAAAATTAATTCGCCATTATCAAAAGTATATATAGATTCTGTACTTCCGGATTTACTAGTTACAGCAAGTTTGTTATCATCTAGCTTTACATACGAACCAAATTGATTATTCTTTTCTCCAATCGGTGAGAACAACACTTGGTCTTGTGTAAATTCTTCGTTTAGCGTTTTGTAAACATACACTTTACCATTTAGTATTCCATTTTCATTTGAATAAGGAGCACCTATAGCTAACTTATTACCTAGTCTATTCAACGACACAGAAAAACCAAAAAACTCATCTTGGATTGTGCTATCAATGTTTTGTGAAAAAACAAATCTATTATTTTCTTTTTTATAAATTGCTACTCTATATTCGTTGCCTTCTAAGATACCACTTATTGCTAGGACTTCGCCATTTTTACTGATATCAAATGTAATACCTACATCAGTAGCTAGTCCAAATCCGCTACTGTCTTCATTGAATAAATCTGTAGTATCAGTAAGTGCATTTGGTACGTATCCTGTGTAATCTACAAAATCATCTAATTGGTTCCACAAAGATTCATCCCATGGATTGCCAGGAAAAACAGTTTGATTTGCTTGATACATTTTATCTAGATAAATTACAATTTCATTTTCAATATATTTTGATACTGTTTGCCATTCGCCTCTGTATCTACTATCTACGTTGTATGTAAAGTTTTCTATATCATTCTTGCCACCATTTGATATAAAATAAACTCGTCCATTATTTGCTAGACTTCTAACAAATAAATTATGTTCAAAATCAGCAGGTGAAGCAAGTTTGATACCTAAACCAAACTTTTCGTCAGTAGCAGGTTCACTACTACATAGAATTTCAACTAAATCAAAGCTGTTATCTACTAGTTTTTTGTAGATATAAACGACACCTTGATCGGTATATGTCATTGCATCAGCATCTGCATTTGAAGTTATCTTGTTTACTTGTTGCCAATCTTGACTTTCTAAGTTAATAGTACTACTTTCTACTGTAATGTCTCTCAGTGCTTGCCATAAAGTGCCTTTTTGACTTACAATGTCTCCTGCAGAATATGCCTGAAGCGGATCTAACGCACCTTTGTAAAAAGATTTTACATTTGTGGCCGTCGGTGCACCTACAAATAGATACTGCCCATCTTCTGTAAGTGCCACCGATGCACCAAAGTTGCCTTTTGCATGATTTTGAGGTAATGCTTCTAGTGTTTGTTTTATTTTAAAGTCTAGTGCTTCGCTGCTTCTAGTATAGATATATACTTTTCCAGCATCGCCGATATCTGGTGCTCCAACTGCAAGAATTGTATTATTGTAACTAGCAGATACACTACGTCCAAACTCTTTACTACTTTCTTCTGGTGCTGTTATATCTTGTATTTTTTGTCTAATTATTTCGCTGTCGTAAACTGCACTTACATTATTTCCAATATTATCGATCCAGAATCTATCATTTTCTTGTATATCATAAGTGCGAAGAATATCGTTAATATTTTCTGCACTTTCGACTCTTCTTGAATTAAATTCTGTTACAATGCCCTGTGTGCTATCACTTAAATCTATAAAAGTATCACTTATAGGATTATCAGTTTCTATTTCAATATTTGGAAAAATTTTAGTGCTATCTTCGCCGCTTAAAATATTTTCTTGAATATTGGTTGCTAACCAAAAACCGTTAACATCGTCATTTACATTATTAATGCCAATTAACTGATCTTCTGAAAATGTTATAGGCTTGTCAAAATACATTTTGAAACCTAAATCTGTTCTTTCAATAGATGTAACATTTATATCTGCTACTACATGCTTATAAACATTCCAACTTGTTCCTTGTTTAGGAACCCATATATAAGAACCGATATCAACAGTATCAATGTCGACTGTTAAAAGATCGTTTTGATTTTTTGCCAAAAAGTTTACTTGATCAAGTTTTACATAACCGCCTGTTTTTGTAAATTCTTGTACATTTGTATAAGTTGGTAAAAATCCTGTATCATAGTTATCAGGAGCAATATAAACATCTTTGCGAGGATATTGATAAACTAGGTCAGTTCTAGTAGTATCAATTTGTTGGACCAATTCGACAAGTTGTGGCTCAATTCTAAATTGTTTTTCATCTAACTTGAATTCAACTTCATCTGTTGCTGTTGTAGCACCATATTGACCAACTCTTATTGCCCATTCTTCATATAATTCAATGCTGTCTTTGTCAGCACTTCCTAGTTTGTCAAATAGTTTTGTTACACTGTTGCTGGTGCCTTTGTCTTGAATAAATCCTTGATAAAATTTATACTGACTGATATCATCTTGTATGATATTTGACAAATAATTTCTTTTTTGATAACCAATTAAATGTTGTGCTAATCTTTGTTGTTCAGTGTCAAAATTATCACTGTCTAAATCATAAAAGTCTGCAAATTGGTTTGTTTTATATTCCCAGTTTGGTAACAACTGACTGCTAGGTTTTTCATTTAGCCTATTCCATAAATTGTAGTTAAATGTTTCGGTACCACTGTGAGTCACAGCAGCAGCATAGTAAAATTCTTTAAATTTAACCAATTCGCCAATAGAATAATCTTTATAAGATTCCCATTCGGTAACTTTAGCATCGTCATATATAAATCCAGGAATACTAAATCCACCATTCCAGTCATCAGTTCTATAACCAACAACTTTTAATCTATCTTGTCTATAACCAGAAGCAGGACTATATAAAGTGTCATTAAACACAGTGCTGTTATCAACAATTACAAAATGTTCTTTTTGCACTAAAGGCAATTTGATAAAGTAAATACCTTCGTTATTTGTATTCAACACAAACTGATTTACATTGTCTCTATATACATTAAAGAAATTATTTTTTATTTTTTCGCTATTTTGATTTAAAACTGGATAGCCGTAAAAATTATTAAAAATATTGTCTACTACATAATAATCATTTGAAAATTTTAAGCTGTTTGCAGATGGACTTAATGTTATAATACTTGATACAGCCCAGTTTTGTGTTGTCCAAAACATAAATTCTTTAGCAGCAAGTTTCCAAGTTTCAACAGATTCTGTTTGCTTGTTAAAATAATCAAAAACAAAACCCTGTTCTGTCAAATAATTTTCGTAACCTAGTAAAAAATCAACTACATCTTGCACTTGTGTCAAGACAGTTCCATAATTTATTTTACTTGTTACTGTCTCAAATTTTTTCCTAAAATATGCACCAGTTCCGCCTATTTGAGGCAACGTAGGTAATTGAACAAATTTATCACTTTCAAATTCATCAGTTGTAGTATGATTAATTTTTACACGATAATAGTTACCGTTTAACGAAACAATTTTACCTGCAATCAAAGTTTTATTTGGTGTCCAATTAATAAAACTTTCACTGATACCGCCAACATTTATAAAATTATCATTTGAAATATTCTGAGGTTTATAATAGGCAAAATATGGCTGTTCTTTGTCATAGCCTGAAATTTTATAACCACGTCCTGTTTTTTCTATAATTACACCACTGTAACTGACAACTTTTTGAGGAGCAGAAGTTCTAAAAGCAATTTTATAATTTTCAAATGGTACAAATACATTACCCTGATTTAAAGGAGTTTTACTATCTAAAACAAGTTTTAACTTTTCTTTATTTGCAAAACCAGCTAGTTTAAAACCAATTTTATTGTTAACATTTTTAACATCATCAATGTATTGATCATATGTAAATTCAGTATCAGTATTAATGTAATTGCTGATGTAATTTAAAAAACCTCCTGTGATATTCCCATCTATTTGAGGAAAAACTATTTCATTAAGGTTAATTCTTTTGTTTGTAGAAGTATATACTAGATTGCCTACTTTATCTCTTGAAATTCTAGATCTATCTAAACCAATGCCTAAAGTATGAGCAGGACGTAATATCAGCATTGCATTTAATAGTGCAAATGGATAATCACTACTGCGTCTCCATGCTGATTCTGTAGGTCCATGATCGCCAAATTTAAAATCTAAATTATTCTGTCTTGCAAAACTAAAATTCTTTACATAATTACTTTCAAGCGGAGAAAGCAATTGTCCGTTTTCATTTACTGGAATATGATCTAGCAAATTTGTTCTTACATATTTAGATCTGACTTTTATAGGTTTGCCAGGTTCTCTGACTGTGCCGTTTTGTAAATCTGTCCAAAGTATCAAATTATTACTTGTGTAAGGAGCAGGACCGTAAACAGTTTGCCACCAGGTAGGTTCAGTAGAAAATCCTAACATCTCCCACGGATGTGTATGCGGTCTGTCAGTATCATATGCTTCTGTGTATATTCCTCTCCAAAATCCTAAAAGTGTTTGATTTTGTTTATTTGTAGAAAGACTGTAGTTATAAGTGAACGTGTTTCCATTATTTGTAAATGGATTATTTGTATAATCTGCAATTTTTGCAATATCTAGCCACTTTACAAAATCTGTAATAATAATATCGTTTATTTCATCTTTTGTAACACCTGTAGTTCTACTTGAGCCTCCAACAATATCATGAATATCAAAAATATCACTATCATAATTTATTTTTAAATTATTGTAAATTCTTTTTTCAAATTCTAAAATTAAATCATCTCTATAGTCGTCAAATGCAACTATAATACTACCATCGTGTCCCCTTATAACATTTGTAGGTCCTGTATTTTCAATAGCATTACCGTCAGCATCAAACTGTGTTTGATATGTGTTATCGAAAAACTTTTCTGGTTTATATGCTGGATACATGCCAATTTTGGTAGGAGTAGGCGGGATAAAACTTCCTTCAGTATTTGTGTATTCATTTATTTTTAAAACATCGCCAATAGCAATATCTTTTTTAATTTCAACAAATCCTGAATCAGTAAAAATATAATCATTGTTATGTATTAATTGTTCATCATTTAAATAAACATAAACTGCTTTATTACTGATTTTGTTTTTATCAAAAATATCATTGAGTGCATAGACTTTTAATCTATCATCCAATATTTCATATTCTATTTGTATACTACCGCCAGTTCCGGCCATATCAGTACTGTAAAAATTCATTGTTTTAGTTTTATCTTCGTTAAGTAAATTGAAAATAAAATCTACATGCTGTTTTACAGTTCCATTAAATGTATTATCTGTTGCAGTTTGAATAAATTGTCTTTTAAATTTTTGATATTCGTTTGATGCATAACGTATTGCTTTTACAACATTTGCTTTTTTTGATACAATGTTATACATAGGTATATTAATTGGACCGCTGTGTTGTACAAACTTTCTTCCAAAAGGAATTAAATTTCCTAAATCTCTTAAATTTCCTACACCAGGTTGGGCGCCTTCAAAGTCTTTTTTCTTTAAAGATACAATTTCAGAAACAATTCCTTCTACATGATCGTTAACTTCACCTAATGTAAATTCTGTAATATTTTCATTTTTTGGATTACGTTCTAAATTATGCGGTATTTCATAGTAACCATTATCGTTTTTATCTGCTTTACTATGTGTTTTGATTACTACAATATCGTCAAAATCAATGTCATTGTTCAATACAACTTTTTTAATTTTGTTTACATTTTCAAAAACATAATCTGTATCTTCGTATTTGAATTGATTATTAACAAAAACTTGTACAACCAAGTCATTTAATTCTGCACTATTATTATAAACATCAATAGGAAAATTATTAATAAAATCTTCACCGGTAAATCTTCTTACAACATACTGTTTACTTTTTGAATCTGCTTTTTGCCATGCATTAACAAAAGTTATATCATTGTTTTCAATTTTTTGCAAATATAAAACATCACTTTTTATATTTTCAAAAACACCGTTTACTTTATAGTTGTATGTATTATTCAATAAAGGAAAATCAAACAATATATCGCCTATGTTTACAAAGTTCTTATATGTTAAAGGAAATCCTAATTCATCGTCTACAGTGCCTTCGCCTACTTTATAATTAAATATTCTGTTTCCAACAAATTCTGTGCTATCATAGAATGTATTGTTTCCTACACTATTTCCGTCATCGTCAAATAAATCAAATAAAGGAGATTGGTTCAATCCAGTTTTATCTTGTGCTAAATTCCACTGAATGCCATCGTACCAATACATACGTCCTGCATTTTTTATACCATCCTTAACTAAAATAGTTTCATCTTGTATTGGATCGCTATCCACTGTTTCAATAAGACTGATTTGAGTTCTATTATTATGTGTAATGAAGTTGACTTCAAATATTTTTCCGTTTACAAAAGAGTCAGGGTCTGCAACAAAAAGAATACGCATTCCTTCAACTAAATCAATACCATCTACATTGTAGCCTATACTACCTTCGATTGTGCTAAACACATCCTTAGTAAAGGTATCAACTAGATCAACATCTTGTTTAGACATATTACCGTGGTTAAACAATCTTATATTTGCTTCAAATTCGATAATAGGCCTGCGAGCTCTAAGTTCTTCAAATATTTCAACAGGTTGGTTATTAATTTCTGCACTTTTTTCAATCACAGTTTTATGAGTCCAA